>Ga0181557_1000245_pt1 | contig 71600 bp, 57 predicted proteins | sample 011ome_23_FD_148632 | JGI IMG/M metagenome (GOLD analysis project Ga0181557, IMG submission 148632) | Coastal salt marsh microbial communities from the Groves Creek Marsh, Skidaway Island, Georgia - 011506CT metaG (spades assembly) | ecosystem: Environmental > Aquatic > Marine > Intertidal zone... | reverse complement strand
TAAACCATCCCAGTCTGGATTAATTGCTCATTTTACAGCGGTTGCTCAGGCGAGTCCTGTGCCCGTGCTGCTGTACAATGTTCCGGGGCGTACCGCGAGCAATATGATGCCCTCAACAGTTTTAAAACTTGCGGCCCACAAAAATATTATTGGTATTAAGGAGGCCTCTGGAGATTTATGTCAGGCTATGGAGATCCTGCGCTCAGCTCCTGAGGGTTTTTTAGTCATCTCTGGAGACGACCTCATTGCCTTGCCGATGACCCTTATGGGCGGACATGGAGTTATTTCTGTAATTGGTCAAGCCTATCCCGAAGAATTTAGTCAAATGATTCAAGCTGGATTGGATGGGAATAGCGCAAGGGCTAAAGAACTCCATTACGATTTAATACCTATTATCGACATGATTTTTGAACAAGGTAATCCCGCGGGAATCAAGGCCTTACTCAGTAAAAAAGGACTTTGTGAAAATAGGCTTAGACTGCCCTTGGTCCCCGTAGATGATGCTTTAGCCGAGCGCATAAAAGTCTTTTCAGATGGGCGATAAGATTTACATTTCCATCGGTGTTAAACTTTTACCAAAGACGGGCGTTCCTTCATGTTGATAGGGTAATTTAACGGTCGAAAATTCTTTTTTAATACTGTCATTAATTCCTTACTTTTGCCCGATGAATTGGAAGGACCTGAAATTTGCTAGTGTACTTGTTTTGAGTATTTTGCTCTCTGGCTGCAGTGAGTATCAAAAATTGTTGCGCTCAGACGATACGGCAGCAAAATACAACATGGCCGACTCGCTCTACAAAGCGAAAAAATACAAAAAGGCTTTGCCCTTAATGGAGCAAATTGTTCCCATTTACCGTGGTAAGCCTCAAGCAGAGCCTTTGATGTATCGCTACGCAAATACGTTTTACAATCTAGAAGATTATTATCTGGCCGGTTATCAATTTGAACGTTTTGTTGTTTCTTATCCAAAAAGCGATTCATTAGAAATGGCGGCTTACAAATCCGCTAAGAGCTATTACGAATTATCGCCACGCTACTCTTTGGATCAAAAAGACACCTATATCGCCTTGGAGAAATTGCAGGGCTTTGTCGATAACTATCCTGAATCTGAATATCGGGCGCAGTGTAACGACATGGTGCAAGAGTTAAAAGTAAAGCTGGAGAAAAAGGACATAGAAACGGCCAAACAATACCGCCGCATTAGTGATTACAAAGCTGCAATCAAGGCCTTTGATAATTTCATATTAGACCACCCCGGGTCAATTTACCGCGAAGAGGCTTATTTTGGACGCTTAGCGTCTGCCTATGAGTTGGCTCAGAACAGTGTCTCTTACCTGGTGAAAGAACGCCTTGAAATGGCTAAAAGATATTTTGACAGTTTCATTAAGTATTACAGCAGTAGTGCACAGCGTGGCGCTGCAGAAGAAATATTACTTCAAATCAATACCCAATTACAAGAACAGACTTTATCTACAAACTAATATACCATCTCTATGAGTGATATCAGAAATTCGGACGCCCCAGTAAACACAACAACTATTGATAAAAATCAATTAGATGCCCCTACCGGTAATATTTACGAGGCAATCTCCATTATCGCCAAGCGCGCAGTACAGATAAACGGAGATATAAAAAAGGAACTCACTGAGAAGTTAGATGAGTTCGCGACGTACAATGACAGTTTGGAAGAAATTTTCGAGAACAAGGAACAAATCGAAGTCTCTAAATTCTACGAACGTCTGCCTAAACCACATGCTTTAGCTGTACAAGAATGGCTTGAGGAAAAAATTTACCATCGTAACACCAAGGACGAGGTAATCGACTAAACACCTCGAGCAATGTTAGCGGGTAAACACATTTTGTTGGGAGTTACAGCGGGAATAGCCGCTTACAAGACCCCGGCTTTGGTGCGTTTACTAAAAAAGGAAGGAGCCGAGGTTCGTGTAATCATGACTACTGATGCCCGAGAATTTGTCGCGCCATTAACCCTTTCCGTATTATCTGAAAACCCTGTGTATTGGACATTTACCGATGAAGATGCGCTGGATCAAGGTCTATGGAACAATCATGTTCATTTAGGTCGATGGGCGGATCTTTTTTTAATTGCTCCAGCAACCGCCAACACGCTATCCAAAATGGCTAATGGCGCTTGCGATAACCTATTATTGGCCGCTTATTTATCTGCAGAATGTGATGTTTATTTTGCTCCAGCAATGGACCTTGATATGCATGAACATCCGGCGACTCAAACGTCCTTTAAACGATTAAAAGAGTTTGGCAACATCATGATCCCATCGGAGCATGGCGCTCTGGCCAGCGGTCTTGTTGGTCCAGGCCGAATGGCAGAGCCTGAACACATTGTGGAGTTTATAATAAATGATCTATCCACAAAATTACCGTTGGCAGGTAAACGCTATTTAGTCACTGCTGGACCAACTTTTGAACCCATTGATCCAGTCCGATACATCGGAAATTTTTCCAGCGGTAAAATGGGTTACGCCATAGCCAATGCAGCAGCCCGCTTGGGCGCTGAGGTTGTGCTTGTTTCAGGTCCTACACGAGATCTTCTATTGGTCCCTGGAATTAAAAAAATAAATACGGTGACAGGAGAAGAGATGCTCAAAGGGGTGTTGACGCACTTCAATGATTGCGATGTGGTTATATTATGTGCCGCGGTGGCCGATTTTAGGCCAAAAGAAGTGGCACAACATAAAATAAAAAGCAAAACAGAATCGTTGTCCATTGAGCTGAGTCCTACGATTGATATCGCGGCTCATCTTGGGAGTATCAAGCAAAATCAGTGTTTGGTAGGTTTTTCTCTTGAGACTCACGACGCTTTAAAGCATGCAAAAAGCAAGCTTGAGAAAAAGAATTTAGATTTAATTGTTTTAAATTCGCTTGAAGACCAAGGGGTTGCTTTTGGGGCGGACACAAATAAGATTACGATTATTGATCGAAGCCAGAACCAACACGAGTATGAACTCAAATCAAAGGAATTGGTCGCTCAAGATATTATTGACTTTATCAGACAAATTAAAGATGCGTAACATAGTTATTCTCCTTTTTCTGGGATGTTTTACTACACTTGTTCAAGGGCAAGAACTCAATGCCACAGTAACTATTGACGCAGAACAGACCGGTCAACCCAATGCACAGGTTTTTCGAACCTTGAAGGATCAATTAACGGAGTTATTGAATGAAACGCAATGGACCAATCGAACCTTTACTAATCAGGAGCGCATCGATTGTAATTTCACCCTGATTCTACAAAGCTTTGAATCCACCACATTTTCAGGAAGTCTCCAAGTACAGTCCTCTCGGACAATTTATGGTTCCACATATGACAGTCCCGTTTATAATTACAACGATCGACAATTCGTATTTGAATATTCTGAATTTCAACCGCTGGTATTCAACATTAACAATTTTGATTCTAATTTGGTATCTATACTGGCCTATCATGTTTATACCATTATTGGTCTAGATGCCGATACTTTTTCGCTAAATGGTGGAGATCCCTACTTTTCCCAGGCCAGACAAATCGTGAATACTGCTGCTTCAAGTAACTATCAAGGCTGGAAAGCCGTCGATGGAACACAATCGCGTTATCGATTTAATGATGCTGTTTTGTCTAATGTTTATCAAGACTTTAGACAAGCAATGTACGATTATCATCGTGCTGGATTGGATTTGATGTCCTCTAATCTTAAAAATGGAAAAACAGGGGTGCGTGATGCGGTAATTCTTCTAAAAAAAGTCAATGACCGTAGACCCAATTCGTTTTTAATGCGGACATTTTTTGATGCTAAGTCTGATGAAATACAGCAGATTTTTTCAGATGGGCCGACCATTGAAATCACAGAGTTGGTTGAAATTCTTAAGCGCATTGCGCCGACCAAGAGTGACAATTGGAATAAAATTAAACTTTAACCTCAGGCCGAATCTTATGAACTTTTGATTCATGGGGGCCTTAATCGATTTTTGTGCTTAAGTCATTAATCATAAAAAATTATGCGTTAATTGAGGATCTTCAAGCCTCATTTGATACTGGTTTTACGGTAATCACCGGTGAGACTGGAGCAGGGAAGTCCATACTATTGGGGGCACTTGATTTAGTCCTTGGTCGTCGTGCAGACACCAAGGTGATGCCGAATCCAGAGCACAAATGCATCGTGGAGGCTCATTTTGATCTTGCATCTTATCACCTACAGTCTTTGTTTGAACGGTTAGAATTGGATTACGACAACAATACAATTTTACGTCGCGAGATATGGCCCAGTGGTAAGTCGCGTGCTTTTGTAAATGATTCTCCGGTTAGTCTCAATCAAGTTCAAGAGCTCAAAAAGTATCTTGTCGAGATTCATCATCAAAGTGATACCCATAATTTGGAGAATGAGCAGTTTCAACTTAATTTTTTAGACACCATAGCCGGCTTAGAAGGGGCCGTCAAAAAATACACTACTGAGTATAGGCTTTGGCAAAAAACCAAAGAAGAATATGAAAGTCTCGTGGGGCGCCGTCAAAAGGCTTTACAAGAAGAGGATTATCAAAAATTTGTATTGGAGGAACTCAATGCCCTAAATCTTGATAATCTTGATCAGGAGCAGTTAGAGCAAAGCCGCAATATGGCGGAGAATCAAGAACAAATTCAAAATGTTGTTCAGGAAGTTGCTGCCTTGATAGGACAGGACGAGCTTGGTTTACTCGATCGACTTTTTCAAATTCGTCAGCGCATCAATTCAATTGGAAAAGTATCTAATGAATTCTTGCAGTTAACCCACAGGATTGACGCAGTACGTATTGAACTTGAGGATATTCAATCAACTTTGGACGCTCAGCTTGATTCTACGGAGCACGAACCCGAAGAACTTGCGCGTATCGAACAGTTGCTCGATGAGCTTTATCGTTTACAACGCAAGCATGGCATTCAAACTGTTGCTGAACTAATTGATTTGCGTGATGACTTATCTCAAAGACTTCAAGATTCTGGCGAACTCGATGAGGCCATAACAAAATTAGAGCGTGATCTTTCGGCCATGAAAGAGGGCTTAGAGATACAAGCGGATCAACTGTTTGAAAGTCGATTAGCCGTGATTCCCGAGTTAGAAAATCGGTTAATGAATTTTTTCAGAGAACTCGCCCTTCCCGAAGCCCGTTTGAATTTTAAACTCGAGCGAACTCTGATATTAAATTCAAATGGAGGGGTACGTTCTTCAATATGGTTTTCAGCCAATAAAGGTATTGAGCTACGTCCAATTGAAAAAGTAGCCTCGGGCGGAGAAATGAGCCGGGTGACTTTATCTGTTAAAGCCTTATTAGCTGAATATCAGCAGCTTCCCACCTTAATCTTTGATGAAATTGATACGGGTATTTCTGGTGAAACAGCGCTAAAGATGGCAGAAATTTTACTTCAAATAAGTGCCCGTGGCCAATTGTTTTGCCTGACCCATCTCCCACAAACAGCAGCAAAGGGACGTTTTCACAAACGAATCTTTAAGAAAACACAAGGGGATAAAACCCAGACATTCATTCAGGATCTTGATGCGCCACAGCGTGTTTTAGAAATCGCCCAAATGATTGGAGGTCATGAGCTTACAGATTCTGCAAAGGCATATGCTCGTCAATTGTTGAATTGAGTTATATTTGCCCTATTAACCAATTTTTGAATTCATGGCCTATAACTTACTTAAAGGAAAAAAGGGTATTATTTTTGGTGCACTTGATCCGAATTCCATCGCTTGGAAAACAGCAGAACGCATTCATGAAGAAGGGGGACAATTTGTATTGACCAATGCGCCGATTGCCATGCGCATGGGGCAAATCGATGCGCTGGCCAAGTCGACCGGTTCTCAAATTATTCCGGCTGATGCTACTAGTCTTGATGACTTAAACAATTTGGTGAGTCAATCAATGGAAATCCTTGGAGGAAAAATAGATTTTGTCCTCCATTCTATCGGTATGTCGGTAAATGTGCGCAAAGGAAAGCATTACACTGATCAGAATTATGACTGGACCCATAAAGGCTGGGATGTTTCTGCGGGATCTTTCCACAAAACCATGCAGGTGCTCTACAAGCAAGACGCGATGAACGAGTGGGGGAGTATTGTCGCTTTGTCCTATATGGCGGCGCAACGAGTATTCCCTGATTACAACGATATGGCAGACAATAAGGCTTATTTAGAGTCCATAGCCCGTAGCTTTGGTTACTTTTTTGGACGCGATAAAAAAGTTCGTGTCAACACGATTTCTCAGTCGCCTACGCCGACTACTGCAGGGCAAGGGGTTAAGGGTTTTGATGGATTTATCGCCTATGCAGAAAAAATGTCGCCTTTGGGTAATGCAACCGCTTTAGATTGCGCCAACTATACGGTGGCTATGTTCAGCGATTTGACCAAAAGGGTTACCCTTCAAAACCTGTATAATGACGGAGGTTTTTCCAATATGGGAGTCAGCGACGCTGTAATGGAATATTTTACCGAACAATAACTTCAGAATTCATTGCTCGAAAAAAAAGCGTTTTTAATCCGAATCGTTATAAATTCCGATTAAAAACGCTTTGTTAATTTCAATTTTATAAATACATTTACGTCTAATAACTAATTTATATCGATAATTATGAAAAAAATTACTTTAATTTTCGCTTTGGCGTGCTTCACTTCAGGCTTTAGCCAAGTGGTTCAAAAGGCGTCGCCGAGTCTCAGTCGAGCCGAGGCTCAAGCGGCTACTCGAGTCGCAACAAGTCAGGCGAGCTTAGACAATTCTTTCACACAAGGCATTAGTCTTGGGCAAGCGATTCAGTCCCAATCCAATCGTGGGCTTGAAGCTCCAAATTCAGTAAATCAGGTGGTACTAACCCAAAGTGTTGATAACGAAACCCTTGGTGGCGGTACTGTGGCTTGTGGAAATGCCGGGGCAGGTTACACAACTGAAAACTCCTGGTTCAGAACATACACTCCTTCTGAATTCGGACTAACTGGAGATGTCCAAATTGACGGACTTGAATTCGCATATACTTACACAGACAACGGCGGTTCAGGAGCTGAAGAGACAGGTTTTGTGAGAGCTTGGACAAGTGACGGTGTTTTTCCTGCTGGTACCTACACCCTAATCGCAGAAGAGCCAATTTCTCTTGGTTCTGCTGGAGCTGATGTTAAAACTTTCTTTTCCTTTACCACACCTGCTGTTGTTGATGCAGCAACCGAAGTGATTGTTGAGGTCTACATCGACGACAGTTCAGACAATTTGTTACAGCTCAGAATATATGATAACGATTTGGGTGAGAATGCCCCGAGTTATTTGGCCGCAGCGAGTTGTAATATTACCGTCCCAACTGCAATGGAGGATATTAGTCCAAATTTTGTAGATAATGACATCATTTTAGATTTAGTGGCAACTGAACTTGCTCCTTCGACAACCATCTTCTTTGATCCAACTGCACCTTATATCGGATATGCTAACGTATTCGAAACACCAGCCAATGGTGGTGGATATGTTTTCGGCGGTGCATGGGGTGTGCCAGATTTAAAAACTGTTATTGATGCTACTCCAGTTACAGGTTCGGTGACTCTTCAACCGAATTTCAATGCCTGGAATCCAGCCGATCCTTTCTGGGTTGATCCAGTAACTGGTTTAGGTAATAAGGACTTTGAAGGTAATACATACGTCGATGATCCTTCATTAGCTGGTCAAAACTTGACTTGGACTGGTTTTGTTATCTCTAATACAATCGATCCAGGCTATCAGGCTGAAGCTTTTATTAAAGTTTTCAACGCGGACTTTTCAGTTTTAAAAATTGAGACTGCTCCTCTGATTGAAGGTGAGTTTTTTGAAGTTGTTTATACCGATGTTGCGCCAGAAGATACTTTTGTACAGTACGGATGGTATATAAAAGGTCTAAATGCAGATCCTGCAAATGAGGCTGCTTTAGGTAGCGTAGTTATAGGAACTCAATCTCCTGGTTGTGGTGACTTCTCCTATGTAAATGAAGTACCAACCGGTGGTGGACCACCAGCACAAATTTTCCCTGACTTCCCAGATTTCACAAGTATCGCAGTTGATGATGTGATCTTCACTGGTGATGCTGGACTTATTTGTTCTATCGATATACAAGGACGTTATTCTGATGGTTCACCTGGTCTTCCTGGTGATCCAAACAGTACTGTACAATTAACTATCTATAACGATGATAATGGTATTCCTGGTGACATCCGTTACCAAGAAACTTTTCCAGGCAGCGTTGATGCGGATGCGGATGGTAACTTTACCCTAGAACCTGCACAAGTAATTGAGGCAACGCTTAACCCTGATACACGTTATTGGATTTCTGTTGCCGCCGTAATGGAATTTGGACTTGCAGGTCAGTGGTTCTGGAGTAGTGCAGAGGACACAAATGACAATGCTGCTCTATGGCAAAACCCAGGTGGTGGATTTGGTGTCTGCCCAACATGGGGTACTTTTGCTGACTGTGGTGTAGGTGGTGGATTAGGTCCTGACCTTTTGATGGATATCGAAATGGTGGCTACTGATCCTTTAACTTATGATGTTTGTTTTGGCGCTCGTACTATCGAGTGTAATACATCGGTATTCGGTGATACATTATCAGCAACTTCAGATGTCGGTGTTGCACCTGATTGTGATACTACAACCGGTGCTCCAGGTGTTTGGTATAAGTTCGAAGATACTTCAGGACTTGCTTCTGAAATCTTATTGTACACGTGTAGTGATAATACTGATTATGACACCAAGCTTTCTGTATATACTGGTGAGTGCGGAGACTTTACTTGTGTCGTTGGAAACGATGATAACTGTCCAAACTTCCAATCCTCTGTTGAATTCATTTCAGATGGTAACACGACTTTCTACATCCTGGTTCACGGATGGAACACGAGTGTTGGTAGCTTTGAGTTGACGATGGAATGTACTCTTATTCCACCACCAAATAACGATATCGTCGATGCGATTGACTTGTTGACCGTAGGTTGTCCATTTACTGACGAAGCAGTAGCAATGCCTGCTGCAACTGAAGAAGCTGGAACTCCTTCTGGTTGTGATATCTCTGGTGCTGCTGGTGTATGGTATGAGTTTACTCCTGAGATCAATGGTTTCATTACTGGAACGATTGCTTCTCCAGCGGGTATTAGCTCTGTGACTTTCTACACTGCGCCTGATCAGTCTTCAAACGAATCTGATTTAGTACACGTGGACTACTATCAAAACCAATGTTTACCAGGATCAAGTGCTACAATTCCGGTTGTAGGTGGTCAAACTTACTACTGTTTTGTAGTGAATACTGGTGGAATTACTGATATCATCTTTGATAACTGTCAGCTAGGTACTGCAAGTAATGAAATCGAAGGTTTCGAGTTCTATCCGAACCCAACCCGCGAGCGCATTAACCTTGCGGCTGCCCAAAACATTGAGTCAGTTGTATTGTACAACATCTTAGGTCAGAAGATGCTAGATGTAAATGTTGATGCAACAACTACTGAGTTAAACGTAGCCCATTTAGCGGCAGGTGCTTACCTTATGGAAGTAACTGTTGATGGTCAAACTGGTACTTACAAGTTGATCAAGCAATAATTAAGGTATAATTAGTTATACAAGAAAGCCATCCTTAACGGGATGGCTTTTTTATTGCTTATTTTTGTCTTATGACATCGTTGTTATCTTTTATAGTTCCCGTTTATAACCGGCCTTATGAGCTTCGAGAGTTATTGTCCTCTATGACACGACTAGAAGGTTCCATTCCGTTTGAAGTGGTTGTTGTAGATGATGGTTCCTCAAGTCGGAGTGATGTCATCATCCGTGAATTCCCTGAGATTAATATTCGCTATTATTACAAGGAAAATACCGGTCCTGGTGATTCTCGAAATTATGGCATGAAAAGGGCCAATGGGAATTACTTTATAATTTTGGATTCAGATTGCATACTTTCTTCAGATTATCTTCTTGCAGTGGAAGAATCCTTAAATGCCGAATACGTAGATTGTTTTGGTGGACCTGATGCGGCGCATTCGGATTTTAATTTACGTCAAAAGGCTATAAGTTTTGTTATGACATCTTTTTGGACCACCGGTGGGATTCGTGGAAACAAACGAAAATTGAAACCCTATGAGCCTCGTAGTTTTAATATAGGCCTAAGTAAAAAGGCCTTTGAAGTTTCAGGGGGCTTTGGCCATATGCACCCTGGTGAGGATCCAGAGTTAGTTCAACGATTATGGGAATTAGGCTTTAAAACAAAATATATTGAAAGAGCACTAGTGTACCATAAAAGACGCATTACATGGCCGAGTTACGCGCGTCAGATTTATAAATTTGGATTAGCCCGAAGTATTTTGAATGTAAAAAGACCACATTATGCTTCTTGGGTTTTTTGGTTGCCAGTCTTTATCGTCTTTTTTGGGCTCACTTCATTAATTCTCGGGTTTCTTGGGTCTTTTTATATGTTATATTTCGTTTTGTTTTATTCCACCTTCCTCGCTCTGGCCGGAATGCTAAAACTCAAGTCCTTAAAAGCGCTATTTATTATCCCCGTGGTATTTGCGATACAGTCTGTGGCTTATGCCATTGGCTTTATTCGGGGCTGGTTTTATTTAGGTGTGCTAAATTTGGATCCTCATAAAAAGTTTCCTCAAATGTTTTTTAAATAAGTACCATATGAGTGTATTGAAATTCAAGAGGAATCAAAAGTTACGGTCGTTTTTGGTTTTTTTATTAATGGCGGCGTCAATTTGGTTTTTGACCAAATTTTCCAAGCCTTTAGTGGCAGAATTTAGACTGAATTTAAAATATACAAACTTCCCCCAACAAACTCTCGTTTCGACGGATGCCCCCAAAGTGCTTAATGTAACCGTTAATGCGAATGGTTTTAAATTATTGACTAAATTCTTCAGCGATAAAAGTCTTGTCATTGATCTCTCGGCAGGACGACTCCTTGAAGACGATAAAATTCGATTCAGTCAGGACCAGTTACTCGCTTTTTGTTATCGAAAAATGCCGGTGGCAGGAGTAATTTCTCTTGATACTAAAGAACTTATTGTACCCATTGATCAGATGGCAGCAAAAGAAATTGAAGTTCTTTTTCAAGGAGAGGTAAGTTTATCTCAAGGCTTTAAAATGATTGGGCAGCCAAAAATAGAGCCCAATAAGATCACTGTTTATGGGCCCTCTCAAATGATAGACACTATTAGTTCTATTAGGACGATTTACACTCGCCTTGAAGGTTTGAGGAATAATATCAATAAAGCAATTGCCTTAGAATCACTTTTTTCAAATGAGCTGAGTCGATCTCAGGATAGTATTTTTTGGTCTGCAAAAATTTTGGAGTATACTCAAAAGCAAATCGAATTACCAGTAGAATTGATTAACGTTCCTCGAGGAAAAAAGCTGCAGATATTTCCTGAAATGATGACATTGTCTGTTGAAATTCCTGTAAATGAATACGCTCTATATGACAAATCCAATTTTAGATTGATTTGTGACTACACTGAACGAATTTCTGAGGACAGTTTTATGATTCCTCGTTTGAGTCAACTCCCTCAAGGGGTTTTTAAACCCGAACTAAGCCATAAAAAAGTTGATTATGTTGAATTCGCACAATAGTCCAAAAATAATCTGCTTAACGGGTGGAATTGGCTCAGGTAAGACAACTGCAGCAGCGCTATTTGAAGATCTTGGTGTTGCGGTTTATTATGCTGATCGTGCGGCAAAATTTTTAATGGAAAAAGACCCAGGACTTCGTGATTCATTGATTGAACTTCTTGGTGAAAATATATACAATAACCAGGGCCAATTAAATCGACAATGGATTGCTCAAAGGCTTTTTAAGGACCCCGAATTACTCAATCGCTGGAACGCAAAAGTGCATCCCAGAGTTTTTCAAGACTTTAATCATTGGGTCTCTGGTCAAGCGGGGGCTTATGTCCTAAAGGAGGCAGCTATTTTATTTGAGACCGGAGGAGAACGAAATTGTGACTTGAGTATTTTGATCACAGCTCCAGAAGATATTAGAATTGAGCGAGTGATGAAACGTGATTCTTGTTCTAGAGAACAGGTAATAGAGCGATTAAATCAGCAGTGGTCTGATGACAAAAAAATACCTCTGGCCGATTTTGTTATTGAAAATTCGGATTTAAAGACCCTAAGTATTGAAATAAAGCGCCTTCATTCACAGCTTTCAAGCCGTTTTTCTCAGTAATAATTCATTGAGGCTCAAAGTGATAAATATCCTTTGATTTTAAGATAAAAAATTGTGCACATAGGGTTTGTTAAGTTTTGGTTAAAGCAAAACAGGGCTCGATGTTAAAATCTTAATTTTAACATATGAACAAACGATTGTTTTCCTTGTTAATCGGCTTGATGTCTCTTTCACTTTTGGGCATCGTGTTTGTTCAGGGCTATTGGATACGCAATGCGTTTAACACCAAGGAAGATCAGTTTTCTCTTGGCGTAAGGCAACTTCTAATCGATGTAGCACGACAAATTGAACTACGGGAAACGGAAGATTATTATCAATTATATAGTGGTCTTGTAGACAGTATTGACACTCCTGAAAATATCAATGTTACTGAATTGATTTATCGAATTGTCAATGAAGACAAAAATGAAACAATTATTTTCTCTGATGGCATCATCGAAGAAGATTACAAATTATCTTCCTACTTTTTTGAATTTGAATTTGATTCAATCGCCTTTAAAAAAATTACAAATCAAAAAACGACAACTAAAATAATTAGCTCACTTGATGATCAAGGCCAAGTAACCGAGACCATTGTAGACTTTGATCGATTACGTGATTTTGAGCGAAAGCAATTTGAAGAAGCGGTTTCCAATATAGCCTCGCGAATGCCTTTGCACAAAAGGGTAAGTGTCCAGGAGATTCAAGAGTTGATTGAGCGTCAAGCTGCTGAACGTGGCATTAAATCAAAATTCGAATTTGCTGTATACAGTAATGATTTGGCCACAAAAGTTCGGTCACGATATTTTGAACTGAATCCTAAGAGCACCTACGGCGTACCCTTGTTTGTCAATGATTCTTTTGAATCTCAGTATCAGTTATACGTGAACTTCTCTGATAAAAACCGAGAAATATTCAACGCCTTTTTCGGGATGGCCCTTCTTTCGCTGATCTTTACTTCAATAATTATTTTGACCTATTCCAATACGCTTTCACAGCTCATGCGCCAACGTCAAATCTCTCAAATAAAAACAGATTTCATCAATAATATGACGCATGAATTCAAGACTCCGATTGCGACGATTAATTTGGCCTTAGACGCAATGAAAAATCCAAAAGTCGCCGATGATAAAGAATTTATCGCACGATACATGAAAATGATTCGAGATGAGAATCGACGAATGCATGCTCAAGTCGAAAATGTTTTACGGATTTCGAAATTGGAAAAAAACCAATTGGACTTACCAAAGGAGCGCATCAAATTGCATGAAATCATAGAAGATGCCATAAGTCATGTCACACTAATGATTGACAATCGCTCGGGCAAATTAACGACAAATTTTGAGGCATTAAAGTCTTCTATACTGGGCAATGATTTGCATCTGACTAACGTTATGGTTAATATTTTAGACAATGCCATAAAGTATTCTGATAAAGCGCCTGAAATAACCATTAGCACTGAGAATGTCAAGGACAGCATTATTTTAAAAGTTGCCGATAATGGAATAGGGATGTCTAAAGCAGCTCAAAAACGAATATTTGAAAAATTTTATCGTGAACCCACCGGTGATATTCACAACGTTAAGGGGCATGGTCTCGGACTGGCCTATGTTAAGCGCATACTCGACGATCACAATGCTGAAATCTATGTCGAGAGTGAAAAAGGAAAGGGGAGCACGTTTATCATTAAATTTGACCTAATCTCTTAAAAAAATGGAAAAACAAAACAAAAAAATTCTATTGGTTGAAGACGATCCAAATTTTGGAACCGTACTCAAGGATTACCTTACCATGAATGACTATGATGTGATTCATGCGAAAAATGGTATGGAAGGCTTTGAGAAGTTTAAAAAAGATCATTATGATTTGTGTATTCTCGATGTGATGATGCCCTACAAGGATGGATTTACTTTGGCCAAAGAAATTCGAGAAAAGAATCAAGAAGTACCCATCATATTTTTAACTGCCAAAGCCATGAAAGAGGATGTGCTTAAGGGTTATAAAATCGGAGCTGATGATTATTTAAATAAGCCATTTGATAGCGAGGTGCTGCTTATGAAAATTAAGGCGATCATACAGAGAAAAAGTAGTGAAACAAAAGGGGAAAGTAAGTTGTTCGACTTTAAATTTGGAGCGTTTCAGCTGAATGCAAAATTGCGCTATTTGACGTATAAGGAAGAAAAACCGATTAAACTTTCTCCAAAAGAAAATGATTTGCTGCGCCTTTTGGCTTTGCATAAAAATGACCTAATGCCTCGAGAATTGGCTTTGACAAAAATTTGGCGGGATGACAACTATTTTACTTCAAGAAGTATGGATGTATACATAGCTAAACTTCGAAAGTATTTAAGCGTAGATCCACAGGTAGAAATCATTAATATACACGGGGAAGGTTTTCGATTAGTGGTGAAGGGAGAAACTGAGCTTTAATACATTATCTCGATTCAATAAAATCGACGATTTCTTCGATTAGACTTTTGCGATCAAACCATTTTATGTCCTTGTTTTTCTTAAACCAAGTCATTTGTCTTTTCGAAAAACGCCGCGTGTTTTGTTTGATTAAATCTATGGCCTCATCTAAACTCAGTTTGTTTTCAAAATAGTCAAACAACTCCTTATAACCCACCGTTTGTAGGGCATTCAAGCTTTTATGGGGAAATAGTGCCTCGACTTCCTTCGTCAACCCAAGGTTGATCATTTGATCAACACGCGTGTTGATGCGCTCATAAATTTCTTCTCTCGCGGCAGTAATCCCAACGAGTTTAAATCGAAAGGGACGTTGTTTTTTTGAGGAGGTTCTCAAATGGGAAAAGGGGATTCCAGAGCTCCGGTAAATCTCTAGTGCCCGTATAATTCTTTGTGGATTCATAATATCCACTTTTGCGTAATAATCTGGGTCTACACGCTTTAACTCTTCCTGAAGAGGACCAATTCCGCGATGAACAAATTCTTGGTTTAATTCATCTCGAATGGCTTTTGTGACTTCAGGGAAGTCGTCCAAACCGTACAAAAGCGCATTTATATAAAGCCCAGACCCGCCGACAACTAAAGTCCGCTGGTGATTTTTTGAAAACTTTTCGATCAAATTCAGGGCTTCGCGCTCAAAATCACCCACGGTATAATTGTCAAAAATACTTTTATGTTGAATTAAAAAGTGCGGCGCAGCACTTAGTTCTTGAATGTCGGGAACAGCTGTACCGATAGACATTTCTTTATAAAACTGTCGTGAATCTGCAGAGATAATGTTACACTGCCAATATTGCGCTAAATCAATCGCTAATTTCGTTTTGCCAATGGCCGTTGGCCCCACAACAACAATAATTTCATGTGCTTTTTCCATTGGTTTTCAAATAAGCACTAATGTTGATCAAGCTGATGTCCACAATTCCAACAAAAACTTGCTCCATCTTTTTGTCCTTCTACACTGCAATTAGGACAGGACTGAGTATTGTATTCAGGCTCAGGAATCGATGTTTTAGCATAGGCCACACTGACAATTCCGGTAGGGACGGCTATGATTCCATAACCCATGATCATAATAATTGAAGCAATAAATTGGCCTAATGGCGTGACAGGGGTGATGTCTCCAAAACCAACTGTGGTCAAGGTGACGATACACCAATAGATTCCTTTTGGGATGCTTGTGAATCCACTTTCTTCTCCTTCAATAAGGTACATAAGGGTTCCGGCAATCATGGAGATAATAAGGACTGTAAATAGAAAAACAAGAATTTTGGGTTTAGACAATTTCAAGGCCTCCTTTAATCGATGTCCCTCCTTGATATAGCGCGTTATCTTTAAAATTCTAAAGACGCGAAGCAGGCGCAAAGCCCGCAGTGTGGCTAAAGCCGCAGTTCCACTAATGAATAAGGAAAGATAAAGCGGGAAAATCGCGACTAAATCAACAAGGCCATAAAAACTAAAGATATAATGCCTTGGTTTATTGATGCAGATGATTCTTAAAATGTATTCAATGGTAAAGAGTACAGTAATAACCCATTCTGCTCGGACAAAGAAAACATACCAATATTCTGGCAGCCCTTTGACGCTCTCGAGCATAACAAACAAGACACTCGCTAGGATAAAAAGCAAAAGAAGAACGTCAAACAATTTACCCGCAGCAGTATCGGCCTCATAGATAATTTCGTGAAGCTTATTTTGCCATGGTCGAAGCGTTGATTGGTTCATAAGGACTTGGTTGTGTTCTTAAAAATAGTGAAGATTTCGAACATAGGAGGGGTCACCTCTAAATCAATCATTGAGATTTAGAACCTTTAATACTTTGTGTCTTCGTAAGTACGACTGTATAATATGCTGTGCATCTCTGTTGTCTTGCATGGGGCGAATAATCGATTTTAGAACTTCTGGATTCTGAATTTGAAAGTTTAGCGAATAATAGCCAAATCCTTTAAATGCCCCTTTTTCAATGAGAATGCAAGAACGTTCTTCCAGATGACGCCCTTTGTCAATGATTAAGAGGTCACTGGATTGATATTGATTTTTTGCAATGAATTCCCGGACTCTTTGATTGTATTCATCGGGAGTTTCTTCCCCAATACAGGCCCCACGGCATTGTTCAAGACTATAGAGGAAACAAGCTTCTTTACTTTGATAAAGACTATTTAATTTTTGACAAAGCCCATGCTGATCTGTGATTTTGAATAAAACAGATTTTGCCTGAGCAAAAGTAGTGAAGGTTGTAATTGACTTTTTTCTTCGGTCCGAGGGTTCGACCTTAAGATTAATATATCCCTGCTCATCGGTAAAATGCGTTAACTGGTATCTGAACAAAGATCGTCTCAATGATCTGTTATAAAGAGGTTTGTGTAGTTTTATTTCTTCACTCTCTTTAAGTAGTGCGATTAGCTCATTTCCAGTGCGCTCTACCTGAACATCGGCAGTTTCTAATTGAAGTTTTTTACTTTTTCGATCTTGTCCGGTAAAGTGCTGGTTCAATCTTTTTTTGACGTTTTTACTCTTTCCAACATAAATCAGTTTTCCTTCCGAATTACGCAGATAATAAACACCAATCTCTGATGGCGCTTGTTCGATTAACTCCAAAAGTTTTGGTTCTATTTGTTTTTTGGTGTCGATCCGAATCGAGGATTGCACAATGCTTTTTTCGATGTCTCGATCCATGAGCATCTGGAATAACTTGACGGTGGCTAACGCATCTCCTTGTGCGCGATGCCGATCACTGATGGGAATCCCAAGGGCACGGACCAGTTTACCAAGACTATAGCTGGCATGACCGGGCAATAATTTTTTGGATAATTCTACCGTACATAATGTCTTTCGTTCAAAGTCATATCCTAAGCGATCGAATTCAGTGCGTAGGACACGATAATCAAACTGGGCATTATGGGCCACTAGAACGGCATCCTGGGTAATTTCGACGATACGCTTTGCGACCTCATAAAATTTTGGCGCTTGGCGTAACATTGAATTATTGATCCCGGTAAGGGAGACTACAAAGGCTTGAATTGGACGCTCGGGATTTACAAGACTGATAAATTGATCGACTATTTGGTAGCCGTCGTGCCGATAAATCGCAATTTCGGTTATGCCTTCTTCGTTAAACTTTCCTCCTGTAGTTTCTATGTCGACAATTGCGTACATGTTTCACGATCAAGTTTAATGGTAGAGCCTTGATCCGAATATTGCACTCCCTACACGAATCATATTGCTGCCAAGCTTTAGGGCCAAAGGATAATCGCCACTCATTCCCATAGATAAAATCTCAAGATTATGCGCCGATTTATTTTGATCAAAAAAGGTTTTTAGAAGAGAAAACTCGTGCTTTATTTGTTCGCTGTCCTGGGTAAAAGTAGCCATACCCATAACTCCACGAATATTAATGTTGGGCATGGGATTTGTCCTTAGCTGTTCTAAAAAGCTTAAGGCCTCATTGGGTTCAAAACCAAATTTCTCCTCCTCTTTAGCAATTTTTATTTGAATTAAACAGTCAATTACGCGACGATAGCGGGCCCCCTGTCGGTCGATTTCGTTGGCTAATTTAACCCGATCTAATGAGTGGATCATTGAGACATAAGGCGCGATGTACTTTACTTTATTGGTTTGTAAGTGTCCAATCATGTGCCATTGTATATCGCGAGGCAGTTCTTCCCATTTCTGGGTCATTTCTTGAACTTTGTTTTCCCCAAAAATTCGATGTCCAGTGGCGTAAGCCTCCAGGACCGCCTCCTTAGGCTTGGTTTTAGAAACCGCAACCAAAGTCACATTATGAGAAATTTCAGATTTTAATTGCTTTAGATTTTGACTTACCGAATCCCCCATAGTTGTGTTTTAAGCAAATCGAGAAGCCACCTTTTCAGCTTTCTTGCTTTCGCTATAGTCATAGAATCCTTCTTTACTTTTTACGCCAAGTTTACCCGCTTGCACCATATTCACAAGTAAAGGGCAAGGGGCAAATTTAGATTCTTTAAACCCTTGATGCATCACATTTAAAATGGAGAGGCAAACATCAAGGCCGATGAAGTCTGCAAGTTGCAGTGGGCCCATTGGATGCGCCATACCGAGTTTCATAATTTGGTCAATTTCTTGGACGCCAGCCACGCCAGTATGTAGGGTAAAAATAGCCTCATTGATCATGGGGATCAATATTCTATTGGCGACAAAACCAGGGTAATCTTGAACAGAAACCGGTATTTTGCCTAATTTTTCCGACATCTCCTTAACCACTTGAAAAGTCTCTTGACTGGTAGAATATCCCGAAATTATTTCGACAAGCTTCATTAAAGGCACTGGGTTCATGAAGTGCATTCCAATGACGCGGTCCGGCCGATTGGTTACTGCGGCAATGGAGGTAATAGAAATCGATGAAGTATTGGTCGCGAGTATCGTATCGTCGGGACAAAAGCGGTCTAAATCTTTGAAAATGCTTTTTTTCAGCTCCTCTTGTTCAGTAGCGGCTTCCACAACCAAACTCGCATATTCGACGCCGGCTTTAAGATTGGTATAGGTCGAAATGTTAGCCAGCGTCTGAGTTTTTATTTCCTGGGTAATGCTGCCTTTGGCTAACATTCGATCAAGATTAGCCTCTATGGTACTGAGCCCTTTGTCTAAGGCTTTTTGTGAAACGTCAATGAGTTGAACGCGAAAATCATTCTGGGCAAATGTATGAGCGATGCCGTTGCCCATAGTTCCTGCGCCAATAACAACTACATTTTTCATAATTCTATTTTTTAAAATTTTCGATTACCATTAAAGCGACCTTTAATGCTTGAGCCCCATCATTTAAATCCACAATAGGGACGGTATTTTTCTCAATAGCATCGGCAAAGGACTCTAATTCATCGAGAATAGCATTATTGCTTCCGATTTCGGGATTATCAAAATAGATCTGTTTTTTTTGACCTTCAGCATTTGATAAAATCATAGCAAAATCATCAGGATGTTCCGGAGCATTTTTCATTTTGACCACTTCACAAGTTTTATCCAAGTAGTCTACAGATATATAGGCATCTTTTTGAAAGAAGCGCACTTTGCGCATTTTTTTCATGGAGATACGACTTGCCGTCAAATTTGCCACACATCCGTTTTCAAACTCAATTCTGGCATTGGCGATATCGGGGGTTTCGGAGATCACCACAACTCCGCTTGCACTGACCTGTTTTACAGGGCTTTTAATCACACTCAGCACGGCGTCAATATCGTGAATCATTAAGTCCAAGACCACGGGCACATCGGTGCCACGCGGATTAAACTCTGCAAGTCGGTGTGTTTCGATAAACATCGGTGATTGAATTTTGTCTTTAACCGCTGTAAACGCTGGATTAAACCGCTCTACATGTCCCACTTGTCCTTTGAGTCCTTTTTGCTTGGCTAAGGTGATGAGCGTTTCTGCTTGATCGGTCGTTTCGGTAATTGGCTTTTCAATAAAAACGTGTTTACCGGCATTAAGCACAGACATTGCTCCATCAAAGTGATGGGTCGTGGGGGTGACAATATCGATTAAATCACAGGCCTTAATTAAATCTTCAGGTCGTTCGAAGTAAGTATAACCGAAGGTTTTTTCTATTTCTTTGGCTAAATGTTGATCAGCATCATAAAAACCAACCAAGTCAAATCGCTCGCTTTGTTGTAGTAATTTGAGGTGAATTTTTCCCAAGTGGCCTGCGCCAAATACTCCTGCTTTTAGCATGCATTTTGAATTTTAACAAAGATATCGTTTTTACCCAAAAATAGCCTGATGAACTGAGCCAATTTAGCCTACTGTTTCTTAGTTTTGTTTTGGATTTGAACGATAAAATTTAGAGCGGTTTTCATTAGTATTTCATGCAAGATTCTTTTATACACAAGGGCAAAAGAAAGCAACTGCTCGATAAGTTAAGGCAAAAGGGCATCAGCGATGCGCAGGTCCTGGACGCTATGGATCAAGTGCCGAGGCATTTATTCATGGATAGCAGTTTTTTGGACCACGCCTATAGTGACAAGGCTTTTCCTATTGCAGCAGATCAAACAATTTCCCAGCCTTTTACTGTGGCCAAACAAACTGAATTATTGCAATGTGCTGCAGGCCAAAAAATACTTGAAATTGGAACCGGAAGTGGCTATCAAAGTGCGGTTTTGGTGGCTCTTGGGGTCCAGCTCTATACAATTGAACGCCAGAATGAATTGTTTAAGAAGTCCTCTTTGCTGCTAAAAAAAATGGGATTTAACCCCAAAAAGCTAATTTTTGACGATGGCTATAAAGGCTATCCAGAGCAAGCACCTTATGACGGGATTATCGTAACTGCAGGGGCGCCGTTTGTGCCTACGCCCTTATTGGCGCAACTAAAAATTGGCGGGCGATTGGTTATTCCACTTGGGGAAAAGGATCAAATCATGACGGTATTTAAGCGCGTCTCTGAGAAGAAATTTGACAAATCAACCCACGGGCCCTGTAAGTTTGTGCCCCTTTTAGCCAATAAAAACTAAGCCCTTTTTCTAAACCAGTAGGTCCAAACATAAGGCCCCTAAGGTTTTTACCACTTGTGTCGGGTATAGGCCAAGTTCGGGGGCGCCTTCACAAAGGTGTATATAGCTCAAGTTTTTATGCCCCGCCAAAGTTCTGACGATTGTTCTAACTTCAGCCAAGGACAAACCATCGGGGCTTTGGGCACTGCTTCCCATATTTGAAATAACATCCAAGTCCAATTCAAGCCCAAATTGATTTTGAATAATGGGCTCCACCCAATGCTTGAAAAGATCGTATCGGGCCTCATAGGGGGTATCCAACCACTTGTTTAGGGTGAAGTAGTTTATTTGATTGTGTTTTTGCTCGATCAGCTCCATAATCCCCGGAGAAAGCGTTTGCTCATGGAGTCCAAAAATCCCGTATTGAACTAAATCGTTATCCATTATAGAGCGTTGAAAACCATTTCCACTATGGCGATAGTCATCATTACGCAGGTCAGTATGGGCGTCGATATTAAGGCAATGCATTCCTTGTTTTAGGGCTTTGCTGCTGGCTTTGAGTAATCCAAGTGCATTGTTATGGCCTCCTCCAATAACCAATGGAATATAGCCCTCGGCAATTAAGGGTTGAACCACCTCTTCAACTCGTTTGTCTATGGTTAGGAGTAATTCATTAAAAGTTTTTTGGTCGTTTTTATCGCGCCAATCTAGCGTCGCGCTTTCTTGCATAAGATCGTTACACTCAATACTTCCCAGTAAGGCAACTTGTGCCAAGGGACTGTTTCTTGACACAGGAAGAGAGCAAAAATAACTCAGAAAGGCGGCCCAAGTTTTAGCTGCTCCTGCGCGACCACCGTTTGCCCTGACGCCAATGTCTTCTGGAATACCCAGCAGTAGATAGCGTGCTTTTGAGTGTTGTAAATCCTTTTCTGAGCCAATAAGGGATAGGGCTTCTCCCAGACGCCGTTCTCCCGGTCTTTTGATCGTAATTTGATTAATATAATCAGGGTCAATATAATTCAATGCCGTCATAAAAGTCGTCCATTTAAAATAACTTGATCAATATGATTTTGACCAAAATCATAGGGGAGGTGGCTGAAATCCTTTAAAGGGTCCGTAATGATTAAACTGGCTTTTTTTCCAATTGTAATAGAGCCATGAGTGGCTTCAAGGCCCATGGCATAGGCCCCATTAATGGTAGCCGCGTTAATCGCTTCTGCTGGGGTCATTTTCATACGCATACACGCTAGCGAAACCACCAAATTCATATTGCCAGAAGGTGCCGAGCCGGGATTGAAATCTGTGGCTAAGGCCAGGGGCAGACCTCGGTCAATAATCGCTCTGGCCGGCGTAAATGGAATATCGAGAAAAAGAGAGCAACCCGGAAGGGCGACGGGCATGGTTTGACTGTTTTCTAAGGCCATTAGATCTTCTTCGATCAGTTCTTCAAGATGATCTACACTGAGCACTTCCATGGCCACTCCTAGTGCCACACCCCCAATGGCATTGAATTGATTGACATGGATTTTTCCTTTTAAACCAAATCTGGCACCAGCAGATAATATTTGCTCTGCATCCTCTAAATCGAAATAACCTTCCTCGCAAAAGACATCGATATAATCGGCGAGTTTCTGAGCCGACACTTCTGGAATCATCTCCTTACAGACATGTTGGACATACTCATCTTTGCGATTCTTATACAATTCGGGTAAGGCATGAGCGCCCAAAAAAGTGGTTTTAATGGCCACGGGATAATTCTCTGATAATCGTTTGGCCACGCGAAGCATCTTTAGTTCAGCCTCTAGATTGAGGCCATAGCCACTTTTTATTTCAAGGGCACCGGTTCCTTGATAGGCGCAGCGTTCTAATCGCTGGGCAGCTTGCTTGTACAGTTGTTTTTCAGAAGTTTTGTCCAGCCTGTTGGCACTATTTAAGATGCCACCCCCAAGGGCAGCAATTTCTTGGTAGCTTTTACCCTCAAGTCGCTGAACGAATTCATCCACGCGCTCACCCGCGTATACGATATGCGTATGGGAGTCACAGTAGGTCGGCATTACGATTCGGTCAGAGTAATCAATGATGTTTTTTGTGGCATTTAAGGGGGCTGATTCCATGGGACCAAAATCGGCAATCTGATCTTTTTCAATAAGTAACCAAGCATTTTGGATAAGAGGCAGGTCACGCATTTCAGCTCCGGCAACCAAAGACACTTCGGGTTCACGAATCTGCAAAAGTTGATGAATATTGATCAGGAGTGTTTTCATAATAGACCCAAAGGTGTTGAGATTTAAAGTCCTTGCATGAGCCTTTTTCACAGGGAATCAATTTGCCAAAAACTCTTTGTAAATATAAAAATACTCTTTTCTAATTTGTACATTTGAAAATATGGGAAAAAAAAATAAAGACTTAAATACTCTATGCGTTCACGAAGGAGAACTGCCGATTGATCAATATAAAACTGCGGTTTCTCCATTGTATTTTTCTACGGCATTTGACTATCAAGATCAGCGCCGAGATCAATATCCGCGTTATTTTAATACACCAAACCAGATAGGTTTGAATCAAAAGATTGCCGCATTGGATCATTGTGAGTCCGGTTTGGTCTTTGCCAGTGGGATGGCTGCAATTACGTCAACCCTTTTGGGCTTACTCAGTGCAGGGGATCATATGGTCATCCAAAATTCAATTTATGGAGGGACTTATAATTTCGTGGCCAATCACATAGGTGATTTTGGAATTCAGTACGATTTTACTGATGGACTTAAGGCCGAAGATTTTGCACAAAAAATAAAACCAAATACAAAGATTATTTATATTGAATCTCCGTCAAATCCATTACTGGAAATTGTTGATTTTAAAGCCATAGTGGAGCGCGCCCATCAATCCAATATTTTGGTTATTATCGACAGTACTATGGGGTCGCAGGTGAATCAATTACCAGCACAGTATGGTGTCGATGTGATTATTCATAGCGCTACTAAGTACATGTCAGGGCATAGTGATATTTTGGCGGGAACAGTGGCGTGCAGTCAGCAGCTCAGAGATAGAATTGCAAAACGCGCAAAAATGCTTGGAGGAAACTTAAGTGATTTAACCGTTTGGTTGCTCGATCGCAGCATTAAAACCATGGGCTTACGCGTCGATGCACAAAATAAAAATGCGATGATCATGGCAACTTGGCTGGAGGCACAACCCCAGGTTGAACGTGTATTTTACCCCGGATTAACAAGTCATCCCGATCATGCACTGGCTCAATCTCAAATGTGTGGCTTTGGAGGCGTGGTGTCCTTTGAATTATCAAAGAAATTGTCTGCAGTTTCTTTTTTGAATAATTTAAAACTAATTAAACGGGCGTCAAGTTTTGCGGGAGTTGAGTCTACAGCTTTAATTCCTGCGTTGACCTCACATTATTTGTTAACTTCAGATCAGCGTTCAGCCCTGGGGATTTCGGATCAATTGATTAGATTTTCTGTGGGTATTGAGTCTGCTGAAAATTTGCAGAATGATATTGCTCAAGCCTTTTAATTACATGTACTGATGTTAGAAAACGTTGTTGCTGTTGATATACTCGCCTTTGGCGCTCATCCAGATGATGTAGAAATGAGTGCAGGAGCCACCTTGGCAAAGGAAATTACTGCGGGAAAAACCGTAGGGATTGTTGATTTAACTCGAGGAGAACTTGGAACGCGTGGCACACCTGAAATTCGCAAACAGGAGGCCTTGAATGCCGCAAAAATTCTAGGCGCTTCATTTCGAGTTAATCTTGGTATGGCTGATGGGTTTTTTCAAAACGACCGTCAAAGTCAACTTAAAGTAATTGAGGTTTTGCGTATCGCCCGGCCTAAAATAGTATTGTGTAATGCCTTGCAAGACCGACACATTGATCATCCAAAAGGAAGTGATTTAGTTTCGGACGCTTGTTTTTTATCGGGCCTGAGAAAAATTGAAACACTGCATCAAGGAATTACTCAAGACCCTTGGCGACCTGCACATGTTTATCACTACATTCAATGGAATGACATTGAACCGAACTTTGTAGTAGACGTAACAGGATTCATGGAACAAAAACTGGCTTCGGTTTTTGCCTATAAAAGTCAATTTTTCGACCCAAACAGTAAAGAACCACAAACCCCCATATCTACGGAGAATGCGCGGGATAGTTTAAGTTATCGCTACCGAAATTTAGGACGACTCATTGGCACTGAATTTGGTGAAGGATTTAACACCAAAAGATATGTAGCAACACGCAGTCTTTTTGACCTGATTTAATTTTTATAAATTATTGCGGAACGTAGCTTTTTCAATTATATTTGCCTCCGCTTTTTGGCACATCTGACTGGATTTTGTCAAAGCGAAAAATGGTGGTTGTAGCTCAGTTGGTTAGAGCGCTGGATTGTGGTTCCAGAGGTCGCCGGTTCGAACCCGGTCTTCCACCCAAAAAAACCGGCCAATGGCCGGTTTTTTTTGGTCTATTGTTGTCGCGAATAGGAAAACGCTTAATGTTTATCTGATTCCTCAGATGCGGAATTCTCGAGTTTATCTGCATAAATGCGTTGATCTCGGTTCGCTACCTCCCAAGCCGTATGGAATATTAATTGAGTTCTCTTGGCCATAAGTGGATATTCGATTTTATCTGGGGTGTCCGTGGGCTGGTGATAATCTTCGTGAACCCCGTTAAAATAAAATATAATCGGCACATTGTATTTGGCAAAATTATAGTGATCACTTCGGTAATAAAATCTGTTGGGATCGTTTTCATCATTAAACGTATAATCCAATTCCATTTGAACAAACTCTTGATTCACCTGTTCTGATAAATCGTGGAGTTCTTGACTAAGTTTATCGCTACCGATTAGATAAATATAATTTTCGTTTCCTGCTTTGTTGGGGTCAATGCGCCCAATCATGTCTGTGTTGAGGTTACATACGGTATGCTCAAGTGGATATATTGGATTTTCTGTGTAATAACGGGAACCATACAAGCCAATTTCTTCTCCAGTAACGTGCAGAAAAACTATTGAACGCTTAGGACCCATGCCTTGATCAGCGGCTTGTTTGAATGCTTGAGCCATTTCTAAAAGGGCTACAGTTCCGCTGCCGTCATCGTCGGCGCCGTTATAAATCGTATCGCCTTTTGCGCCTACGTGGTCATAGTGTGCCGAGAGCACCACATATTCCTGGGGCCAAGAAGACCCTGGAATTATGGCGACAACATTTTCACTATCAGTTTTCACATACTTTGATTTAAAGTACTCTTGTGGAATATTTTGATAAAAACCACCACCAGGAAGACCGCCGCTTATGCCTTGTGTCTCATAAAAGTTTTGTAAAAATTCTGCAGCCTTTTTCTGTCCAGGAGTAGCAGTCATACGGCCTTGCATAGAATCCGCAGCAAAAGAGTAGAGTAGTGTGCTTAGATCGTTAGCCGTTATTGAATTGGCAAAATCAATTCTTTTTGCTGTTTGATCAGAATTTTGAGTCTCTTGAGCCGAAACTTTAAACGAGAAAAGAAGAATCAGAACACTGATTCGCGTGTAATGTGAAACCATCATTTATTTGTTTTGAATAAATCAAAGATACATTTTAGATTAAAAAACAATCTAAAAATTTAGTGCAAAGCCTGATGTCTTGTTATATTTGCATTACATGGAATCATCAGTAAAATATCGATTATTCGTTGCGCTTTTCTTCATGACAATCATCGTCGCCCCGATGGTAACGCAGCATTGTCTTGCTTTAAAGCACTTGGCAATAGAGTGGTCTAGTGTTGATGACTCTGAAAAGGAATCCTCAAAAAAATTATTGAATGATTTTTCCAAGGATTTCATTAGCTACAATTCTGTGATTGAACGATTTAATGCATCTAATGAGCTTTCTAGACTAAATGCAGCGTACTTCTTTAATCCCCAACAGGTCATGGTTCCTGTGATTCTCGACCCTCCCGAAAGCAATAAAGCTTAATTCAGTCTGTCTTTATTGTTTTATTCCGGAATGTTCCGGTACTTAATTATTGAATATGTTTACGAGTTTTAAAAAAGATTTTGCGGCGAGTATCGTCGTGTTTTTTGTGGCCTTACCCTTGTGTCTTGGGATTGCTTTAGCGAGCGGGGCTCCTTTATTTTCTGGATTAATAGCAGGTATTATCGGGGGTATTGTGGTCGGGGCCCTTAGCGGTTCTCAAATAGGCGTTAGTGGTCCAGCAGCTGGACTAGCGGCTATTGTTTTAACAGCAATTAGTACTTTAGGAGGCTATGAAAATTTCATTGCAGCCGTGGTTATTGCTGGTTTTTTTCAAATTGCCATGGGGTTGCTACGGGCCGGTATTATCGGGCTCTATTTTCCCTCTGCTGTTATCAAAGGGATGCTATCTGGAATAGGGTTAATTATTATTCTAAAACAAATTCCTCACTTTTTTGGATATGATCACGATCCAGAGGGAGATTTTGCCTTCAAACAAGTTGATGGCGAGAATACTTTTTCTGAAATCCTAGCGAGCTTAGATTTTATTAACCTAGGCGCAACACTTATTGCAATAGGGGCCATGGCGACTTTATTGTTATGGCCTAAAATTCAGCCCCGTGTTCCGTCATTTTTAAAATGGATACAAGCGCCATTGTTGGCCGTTATTTTTGGTGTTTTATTTGTGATATTCACAGTGGATACTTCATTACAGGTCTATGCAGAAAATCTGGTCAGTGTTCCTGTGCTTTCGGAATCGGGAAATTTAGATGATTTCATTGTCTTCCCTAATCTTGAGGCATTTGGACGCCTAGATGTATGGATCACTGCGGCAACTATTGCATTGGTGGCGAGTTTAGAAACACTTTTATGTCTCGAGGCCACCGATCGCTTAGATCCTAAAAAACGCGTAACACCGGCAAACAGAGAATTATGGGCCCAAGGTGTCGGTAATATTTTATCGGGGTTGATCGGTGGTTTACCTGTAACCCAAGTTATTGTTAGGAGTTCTGCTAATATTCAATCTGGTGGACAAACAAAACTATCTACGATTATTCATGGTGTGTTTTTAATCGTTTCTGTGTTGACCATTCCTCATATATTAAACCTCATTCCTTTATCTGTATTGGCGGCTATTTTACTGGTCGTAGGATATAAACTCGCCAAGCCGGAATTATTTAAATCTATGTATGCTTTAGGTTGGAAGCAGTTCGTTCCATTCATTACCACGGTCATTGGAATTTTAGTGACTGATTTATTGACGGGAATTGGTATCGGACTTGGCGTGGGTATAGTTGTTATTTTGGTAAAAAGTTATCAAAATTCACACTTTTTACACATTCAGGAGGAGCACAATGGTGTGGATAAGTACAAAATGACATTGGCTGAAGAGGTGACCTTTATAAATAAAGGGGCTATTCAAAAAGAACTCAATGCCCTTTTAGACAATAGTTATTTAGAACTCGATGTGCGAAAAACGCGCTATCTTGACCATGATATTATTGAAATATTAAATGATTTTGTTGAACAAGCAAAAAATAGGTCAATTCATGTTAAATTAATCTCCGAAAAAGGTGAGGTTGACAACCCAGAGAATTACAGTGAAATTTTTTATTCAAAAACCTATAAAAGCCAAAAATGATGAAAGCACATACTAAAGAAACGCAACAATCAATGACTCCAGATAAGGCTTTAGGTTTCCTAAAGGAAGGAAACTTGCGCTTTCAGAGTAATTTAAAAGCGAATAGAAACCTTTTAGAACAAGTCAATGACACCTCAGAAGGACAATTCCCATTTGCTACGATATTGAGTTGCATCGACTCAAGGGTTTCTGCGGAATTGGTATTTGACCAAGGATTAGGTGATATTTTTAGCATCCGTATTGCTGGAAACTTCATCAATCAGGATATTTTGGGGAGTATGGAATTTGCCTGCAAACTTGCGGGAACTAAGCTTTTGGTCGTTTTGGGACATACCAGTTGTGGGGCGATAAAGGGCGCCTGCGATCACGCGAGACTGGGAAATCTAACGGCCTTGATTAATAAAATTGAACCTGCTGTCTATGCCACTCAATTACCGCTCTCTGAATATGAAAGAAATTCGAGTAATGTTGAATTTGTCGACGCAGTAGCCAAAACTAATGTTGAGATGGCTTTAGTCAATATTCGAGAGCAAAGTGTTGTTTTAAAAGATTTAGAGGCTTCAGGAGCGATAAAAATCGTCGGGGCAATGTATGACTTGTCCACCGGAGCCGTGGAATTTTACGACTAATTAAGGCCTCCATTATTGGAGGCCTTTAATTTTTAAGAATACGTTGAATTTGCTGAGACGTTCCATCAAAAAGCGCTACGAAATAAATTCCAGCAGGGAGGGAATTTAAATTAATTGAGTTAGCCTCACTCTGAACGACACCCTCTAATAAAACTTGACTTAAGTTATTGGAGATGCGATAATCGAGTCGATTTTGGAATGCCCCTTTGATTTGAATATGATCAGAACTCGGGTTAGGATAAATTCTTAATTGATCGGGTTCAGAGTCATCGGTGTTTAAATTATTTTGATAGACGCGAACGTAATCAATCTCCATGGCGTCTTGGGTAAATCCAGTAGCAATGATATCCGGTAATATCGCTACATTGAATAGGATATACTGATTTAAATCAAAAGGCCAGGTTTCCATGTTTTGAACAGAGGGTTCATAGATATAATGTACCTGATTGTCTACTGAAAAAATTAGACGTGTTTCACTCCATTCCAAGCGATAAATATGAAATTCACTTGATGCGTTATCGACATAGCGGCCGCCCACATTTACGGTTCCGCCGTAACTTGATGGGGTATGAGTGGCACTTGAAATATAGTTTTGATTGATCCCCCAATGTTCCATAATATCAATTTCTCCGCACGCTGGCCATGGGGTAGTGCCGTAGTCTGCGTAGAAGTAGCCACCTGGCTCTGTAATATTTTGGCCTAAGGTCCAAATAGCAGGCCATGTCCCTACGCCAAAAGGTAGTTTTGCCCGAACCTCTAACCGTCCATAGGTAAACGCAAATTTGCTATTTAATCGTGCTGAGGTAAATTCTTTAGTTACGCCTTGTTGGGTGTAATTCTCCCGAATGGCAATTATCTTTAAGGTTCCATCGCTTACATATGAATTTTCTATACGATTGGTATAATGCTGGATTTCACCATTGAACCAACTTTCTCCGTTGGGTAATAGCGTCTGGTGGTGCCATTTTTCTGAATCAATGGGGCCTGTGTAATCAAATTCATCAGACCAAACTAATGTTTGAGCGAAGACGCATGGGCCAAAAATTAAAAATGCGATCAGGAAATTGTATCGAAAAATTATGGGCATAATATCGTTTTAAATTTCAATTGAGCCTCAAAGATACACGCTATAAATGAGATTATTTTCGCATTTTTGCAGGCATTACGCTAAGATCTGCTAAAAAATGACCCAATCTCAGTCACAAAGTCGCTACCCACAACTCGTACTTTTAGTAATGATCGTTTTTTTTGTTATTTCATTCATAACGAATATTTTAAATTCAATTATTGTAGCGGTCAAAGACAGTTTTGACTTAAGCCTGAGCGCAGCGGGGTTTTTACCTTTTTCTTTTTTTATCGCTTATGCTGTGATGTCTATTCCGGCAGGTTTCCTTGCCGAGCGCTTTTCGAGTAGAAGTTTGTTGTCCTGGTCCTTTGCCGTGATTGTAATGGGCTGTTTTTCGTTTGTTTTAAATCCGACATACCCTTATTTTTTGGGGACGCTCTTTGCGCTGGGGCTATGCATGGCCATATTACAGGTGATCATTAATCCAATGCTAAGATTTGCCGGGGGTGAGGAACATTTTGCTTTTAACTCTGTTTTGGCCCAAGTCGTTTTTGGTGGCGCATCTTTTTTAAGTCCATGGCTTTATATGGAATTGGTCAAAGAACAAACTTATGATTTGGTCGCTGTTTTATTGCCCGGATGGATTCCAGAAAATTTACCTTGGTTGTCCCTTTATGTCTTTTTCGCTTTGATGGCTTTAATCATATTAGGGGTAATTTGGATGATTCCATTCCCTAAAGTTGAACAAAGCAAGCAAGAACAAATTGGGGCGATTTCAGCCTATAAGGAATTGCTCATGAATCGTTGGGCCTATTTGTTTTTCTTGGGGATTTTTGCCTATGTTGGATTTGAACAGGGTGTGGGCAATTGGATGGCCGAGTACTTAAGGGCACACCATCATTTTACTGATGATACCATCGGGACCGCTACTGTTTCCTATTTTTGGGCCATGCTCACTTTGGGCTCCTTAACAGGTTTACTGCTTTTAAAACTTTTTGATTGCAAAAAAGTGTTGCTTTTGAGTAGTTTCGCCACCATAGTCTTTTTATTGAGTTCCTTATATGGCTCGGCAAAATGGGCGTTGGTGGGATTTCCCGCCATTGGTTTTTGTATATCCGTAATGTGGTCCATTATTTTTTCCCTTGGCCTCAATTCAGTAAAACATTATCACGGTGCCTTGTCCGGCATTTTATGCACCGGGATTGCCGGAGGAGCAATTTGGCCTTTGATTGTTGGATTTTTGGGAGATTTGATTCCTTTACAATTCGCTATGACGGTACTATTATTGCCTTTGTTTTATATTCTGTCCATTGGAATTTGGGCCAAACCATTAATTCGCAATAAAACGATTCGCTAAGGGCAAACCCAACGTAAAATAATTTAATAATGAGCAACAATAAGCAACATACTCTTGGCATAGACATCGGTGGCACCAACATTGACATGGGATTAATGGCCAATGGGGTGCTGGTCCAAAAAACAAGTTTTGCCGTTGATTCCTTTACAGATCGACAAGAATTATTGACTCAATTAATTGATTCTATTGGCTCGTTTGAGTTAAATGAAGTCCGCGGAATCGGTGTTGGCGTTCCCGGAATTATCAATCCAGAGAGTGGCTTTATTTTCGATTTGCAAAATCTTCCGATGTGGTACAAATTGCCTTTAGGAGAAATTTTATCCAAAGAATTTTCTTTGCCGGTAAAGCTAAATAATGACGCTAGTTGTTTCGCTTTAGGACATGCTCATTATGGCCTTGGAAAACAATCCAAAAACTTTGTAGGCCTTACCCTCGGCACAGGACTCGGTATGGGTATTATTATTAATCGGTCCCTTTATTCTGGAGTTTTGGCAGGTGCCGGCGAAATTGGCATGTTGCCATACAATAATGGAATTGTAGAGGAGTTTGCCGCAAGCGCATTTTTTTTAAGACACTTTGGCCAATCAGCAAAAGAACTTAATATTCAGGCGCAGCAGGGGATGGATATGGCTTTAGAAGCCTTTAAAGATTATGGGGTACATCTTGGAAATGCGATTAAAATAGTTATGTCGATAATTGCTCCAGAGCTAATTATTTTAGGAGGTTCAATTGCTCATGCCTTTCCGTATTTTAGGGATTCTATGCAGAGCACTATAAATGGATTTGAGTATACCGAGCAACTCGAACAAACTAAGATTCTAAATTCTGGCAGTTCGGAAATGGGGATCATGGGTGCTGCTGCATTAATTGCCCCTTAATTTTTCTTAATTTTAAGTTAAGTCAGCTTTGACCAGAGTTCATTGTTTTGTACATTCACAAAAAAAATAATCATGGTAAAATTTTACAAAAGTTTAGTCCTTTCATTGTTTGTGAGCCCATTATTATTGGCACAGACGCCTGCACAACGTGCAGAGATAACGCAGGATTACGATTTCGCTAAGCTCGCAGAATTGCGTGCAGAATATCTGCAGGCCGAGCAAGAACAAAGAGCTCAAGCCCTGGAAATGGCTGCAATTAAAGGATGGCCTGAAACCATACAAGGAGAAAATGGTTTTTATGGTTCATTAATTGGGATTTATGAAAATGGACAACCCAAGTATCGTGTTACGCACAATCGGGAAGGAGCAATAACCACCCGAGCCAATACATTGCATAGCGGTGGTGCGACGGGACTTAATCTTGATGGCCAAGACATGATTGTAGGTGAATGGGATGGGGGTTCTGTTAGTGGAAATCATCCACTTCTCGCTGGTCGTGTTGACCAAATCGACGGCTCTACAAATACAAATGATCATGCGACCCACGTAGCAGGTACGTTGGTTGGCAATGCTACTGTGGTTAATGGTGCGGCCAAAGGAATGCTGCACGAGGGCACCCTTTGGGCGCATGACTGGTTTAGCGATTATCCAGAAATGATTGCCGCAGCCGCTGACGGTCTTTTAGTGTCTAATCATTCATATGGAAGTAATATTCAAAACGCACCGCTTTGGCGTTTAGGCTATTACGATTCCGATGCTCGTGGCCTGGATAACATCCATTATAACGCTCCGTTTTATCTCGCTTGTGTTTCTGCTGGAAACGACCGACAAAGTGGCGTTAATCCAGGAGATGGTGGATTTGATTATTTAACAGACATGTCCACTGCAAAGAACGCTTTGACCGTGGCAGCGACTTTTGAAGTTTTAAATTATACCGGTCCATCTAGTGTTGCCATGTCAGGCTTTAGTAGCTGGGGTCCAACAGATGATGGCCGTGTTAAGCCAGACATTTCAGGTAAAGGTGTAAATATGTACTCTTCAGTAGGCGCACAAGCTTACGCAAACTACAGTGGAACTTCTATGTCAAGTCCTAATGTTGCTGGAAGTATTGTTCTGTTACAACAATATTACAATCAGTTGAACAGTAGTTTTATGAAAGGGGCTACGCTTCGTGGTCTGGTTATTCACACAGCCGATGAGACTGGTTCTGCTGATGGTCCTGACTATAGATTCGGCTGGGGACTATTAAATGTTCAGCGCGGTGCTGAGGTTATCGCGGGAAGAAATGACTCCTCATATATTATCGAAGAAAGTTTAGCCTCTGGTGAAACAATTGTTTTCAGTGTAAGCGCTGCAGGGACAGAGCCATTGAGCGGGACTGTGGCTTGGGCAGATCCTTCGGGAACACCCTTAGCACCGAATGCCTCGAGTTTAGATGACCCTACACCAATGCTCGTAAATGATATTGATTTTAGATTAATTAGTGCCGCCGGAGTTGAGGCTTTTCCATGGAGATTAGATCCAGGAAACTTTACGGCTGCTGCGACTCAAGCTGATAATTTTGTCGATAATATCGAGAAAATAGAAATAGGTGGTGCCGTAGGGACTTACACTGCTAAAATTTCTCACAAAGACGCAAACTTAGTAGAAGGTGCTCAGGACATCTCAATCATCATTAGTGGTATGGGAACACCAGATTTCTTTGCATTAACTCATGATGGTCAAGTTTACCTTTGTCTTGGAGATACTGCAGCTGATTTTACGGTTGATTTTAATCCGTTAAATGGTTATGCCGGTGGTGTTTCATTTACGGCGACAGGATTGCCTTCTGGAGTAAGTGCTAGTTTCTCGAATCCAACTTTATCGGATACTGGGTCTACGACCATGACTTTGAGCGGGGTTGAAAATTTAGCCGCCGGAGATTACACCATCGTAATTGATGTTGTAGGAACAGGAGAAACTCAGTCAATTCCAGTTACACTAACGGTTCTTAGTGATGATCCTAGTACAGTACCTATGTCTGATTTGTTGGATCCTGTAGATGAGGCTGTTGATATTCCAATTGTTTATGAACTACAATGGTCCAATGGTGGTCCAACAGTGGCTAGCTATGATGTAGAGGTTTCACGTGATAGTGACTTTACCAATGTTCAGTTTGCACAAAGTTCAGATTTCCCATCTTCTCTAATTTTAGGAATGCAAGAGGGTTATACTTACTGGTGGCGTGTTCGTGGGAACACGGAATGTGCCGTTGGCGACTGGTCTCCTGCGTTTACATTTACAGTAGCCGGAGTATTGGGTATTGAATCTCAAGAATCATTAGGTTTATCATTGTACCCAAATCCAGCTTCGCAATCCTTTAATCTGCGCTCCGAAACCCCGATGCAACGCATTGAAATGCGTAATGTTTTAGGTCAAGTCGTGCTTATTGAGGATATTCAGAGTACTGAGGCTCAGTTCAATGTTGACGTATTAAGCCAAGGAACTTACTTTGTCCGCGTATATCGCGATGGCGTTATTGCTAATTTGAAATTAGTTAAAGAGTAATTTTCCATATAATTTGAAATAAAAAATAGCCCGGCATTTGCCGGGCTATTTTGTTTAAAGAACGATTGAATTTAATGAGCTGAATGCGATAACCAAAATAAACCCTACTTCGATAAGTGCATATCAATTATGGGGCATTTCAAATTGACTGAGCCATTCTAAGCGTTTATCCATCATCATTCGAATGAATGATTTGTTCTCATTATAGTTTCGGTTTTTTTCATACTTAATCACCAAACCCTGAGCGTGGATACTGAACCAATCAGAGTCAAAGATGATGAGCTCATGATAGGGAATGATCCATCCCATTCTCTTACCTCCATTTGTGGCATATAGTATAATTCCGTTGGGCCTGAGCTCAATATTTCCGTATAAAATGTCTTGAAATTTATTTTTTAACGGCCAAAATCCTTCGCTATAACTATGGATCATCATACGGCGTGAACCGATACGCCCCATGCTTAGTCGATCGAAAAGACCGTAGGCAGGGCCTAATTTAGTTTGCGCACACTGATCAAAATCTTCGTTGGGTTGGGTGGTGTCAAATACCATTTATTCTATGTTTGTTTTGTTTCGTCTGCAACTTTCGCTGCAGTAAAGTACATTTTCCCAGTCTCGTGCCCATTTTTTACGCCAAGTGAAAGGTCTTTGACATTGGACACATATTTTCTGAGGTAAAAATTCTTTTTTCATTTATGAAATCACTAAAATCAGCTCTATTAGGAAATACTGAGTTCTTGTTTTAAATACTTGCTACAGCTTTTCCAATAGGGAAAAAATGATGGTTTGTAAGGGGCTTGACCGCTCAGCCAATCCCTCGCTTCTAGGACATCTGCCGGATAAGCTAATGTCGGATGTTCTTTGGCATAGAATACACGATCAGAAAAGTGCATTCGGAGTCGATCAAAGGAGCCTATAAATACCTTAATCTCCGGGATATTCTCATGGGCTAAATCGAGTATAAAGTTCAAAACGCGTTTACTTGTAGGGTATTGATTAAAATAATCGGGTTCGAGCAGTAATATTCGATGTGCCGATAAATCCTTGCGCCACAAAGGGTCAAGATTATAGGGTGTATAGATGCAGATGGCCTTTTTTTCATTATCAAATTCAGGAAGGATATTGTCTTGTTCGAGGCTCATGATGTGATTCATCTCGGAAAGTGGCTCCAAAACATGTTCTCTCAAAACTTCGGGAACGGCTTGATTGGGCAAATCTTCGTAGCTAAAATCTAAAAAAGTCTTCCATTGGTTCGAATGACAAAAATGATTTATGTTATCCTGATTGGCCCAATACTTTTTGTTCGCGTTAGAACCCGCCACCCATTGCCAACTCAGGGCGTTACTGGCCCAATCCCCGTCTAATAAATGAGCAAACATCCACTGGGCCGGAATATGCCAATGGTATTGACCTACATTACAAACAATACTGGCCAGATACATCCGCAAATGGTTGTGAAGATAGCCGGTTTGGTAAAGTTCCTCAATAGCCTTATCTATGACGTCAATTCCGGTGTCGGCCTCTTGAATGGCCCTGGGGAGTCCATGGAAGCTCACATTTTGTTGAGGATGCTTTAGATCCTGGTTGATGGCTGCACCGTGATGCTGCCACTGCCTTTGCCAAAAGTCACGCCAAGCGAGCTCCTGAACAAACTTCTCCATTTGATAAAGTTTAAATCCTCTTTCGAGCAGTCTGTTGTAGACCATTCGCGTAGAGATTACTCCTCTGGAAATATAAGGGGAAAGTCGACTCACCCCGCCATCAATATAGTTTCTTGATTTGGCGTATACCAAAGGGTCTATGGTATCTATTTGAGCAAGTATATCTTGATATTTAGTTGAAAATTCAGGCATAATTACCAGGGTTATTCAGAGGTTTGAGTGTGCCAATAATGACGATAGACACTTTATTCTTTCTGCAATCGATTAACGTTTACTGATTTTATTTCCACTGATATTGCGCTGTCGACTACACTTAAATCGTTTAATCTCTGAATTTCGCTTTTTAAGGTGTTTTTGGCTTACCCCGCTGTTGACGCGTTTGCGCCAAAGGTTAAAACTACCCCGCTTCAAGGTCTTACGCATTAATACAATGACCTTTTTCTCAGGCAAACCAAACTGATACTCTATGGCCTCAAAAGGGGTACGATCCTCCCAAGCCATTTCAATGATACGATCAAGTTCAGCCTCGGTAAATTCTCTTTGATCACTCATGGTACTGATGTCTTTGCCAAATACGCTCGTGATTCAGAACGTAACTCCCTAGATGCTCGAATTTACATTGGTCCGGCTCAATGAGCGATAAAAAGGGTTTTTTATGCGCTCGGGCATATAAGTGATAGACACTTCCGATGTTGGGCTCAAAGTTGAATTCTGCATCCAAGATGCGATTATTGTCTTGGATTTCTTCGAGCAGGGTTTGATATTGATTTTTGAGTTCCTCAAATTTGGCTTGAGAGCGATGGTTAAAAGCCTTAACGTAATTGTTCTTCCAAGTGGTCAGATCATCTGTGGTAATTTTTGGCGCACTAACTGAGGTGGCGTAGGGCCGAAGAGCGGCATCGTAGGTTCCGGTTTCCTCATTAAACACAACGAGATCAGGTTTTTTCTTTTCAGGCATAACGGCTTGCTTAGTGATGTCAGTTTCGACGTGGAGTTCAGTCGTTATTTTTTGCCAAACGCTCCAATTCTTGCATAACCTCTTCGGCTTCTTGAACTTTTTGATCGCTCAGTTTTCGATTTGTCGTAGAATACTTGTGGGCCTGTTCCATAAGTTCACGATATTTCTTTTCTAATTTATCTTTTTGGGTTGCTTTTTTAAAAAGTCCGAACATAGTTTTTGTATTTGTGGCTCAACGGCACAACGAAGATACAAATTGTTTAACGAAAAGATCAAAAGATTAAACAAATAGACGAGCGACCTCTGGGTTTCTTGCGTGATTAAAAATTTTGTGAAAGGATGACCCGCTAGCGCTCTTAATCCAATGAGCGGGAGTCTTCAGAATAATCCAAGCCAAGCTTAACGCTTGAAGCTATTGTTTAGCCCAAATCTGCGCATGAGCCAGCGCGGTTTGATCTGTCCAAAAAAATAAAGCCCGACGCTTAGCGCCGGGCTTTAATTACTCTGCGGAGAAAGAGGGATTCGAACCCCCGGAGGTGTGACCCTCAACAGTTTTCAAGACTGCCGCATTCGACCACTCTGCCATTTCTCCTTTGCGGATGCAAATATAGGATGCTTTTGTAGAAATACACAAGTCCTAAACGATTATTTTCATGTTACATCGACCTTGTAACTGCGCCTTGTTAAAATATTCGTACTACCTTTACTTAATGGATCCATTATTACAATATTTACTGCTTATTTTGATCGGATTTGTCGTTGGTTTTATCAATACAATAGCCGGTGGTGGAAGTTTGTTGTCTTTACCTTTTTTAATTTTTATGGGGCTACCGCCAGCCGTGGCTAACGGAACGAATCGCGTGGCGATCGTCATCCAAACCTTTATGGCTACCATGGGGTTTCGTAGTAAGGGGGTTTCTACCTTTCCTTTTAATACGTATATCGGCATTTCTGCTTTGCTTGGGGCCTTAATCGGGGCTAAAATTGCGGTACATATTGATGAAAGCTTGTTTAATAAAGTTCTTGCCATCATTATGATCGCCGTCATGATGATTATCATATTTAAACCGGATCTTGACCTAGCAGAAAAGGCAGAGAAACTTACTGGAAAATATCTTTGGCAAGGAATTATTGTTTTTTTCTTTCTCGGGATATACGGAGGATTTATCAATGCGGGCATTGGTTTTTTGATTATTCTTTATCTTCACTATGCCCATCACATCAATTTGGTGCGCACTAATGCTACCAAAGTTTTCGTGGTCTTGATTTATTCTGTAGCGGCCTTAATTGTCTTTATTTTAAATGATAAAGTCGATTTTAAAATTGGGCTTATTTTGGCCATTGGAAATGCTTCCGGTGCTTGGATTTCGAGTCGACTTTCAGTAAAAAAGGGAGATGGATTTATTCGAAAGTTTTTAATCGTTATGATTGGTGCTTTGGCCATCAAACTTTGGTTTTTTCAGGTTTAATTTGGTGAACAGACAACTTATTGAGCGTTAAAATACAAGTGCTTCAATCATTCAAAGTATTACCTTTGCAAAAAAAATCTATGTCCAATAATATCATTGACCAACTCAAGTGGCGCTATGCCTGTAAGGCTTTTGACCCAGATCGTCAATTGAGTTCAACTCAGGTACAAACACTAAAAGAAGCCTTTAATTTAACGGCTTCATCTTATGGCTTACAACCACTTAAACTATTGGTTATAGGCAATAGCGCACTCAAGAAAAATCTTGTTGCCGCCTCAATGAATCAAAAACAGATTGATCAATGTTCACATTTGTTGGTCTTGTGCACTAAAACTGAGCTAAGGGATGAATTTATTCATTCTTATTTTAAGCTCGTCATGGAACAGCGTGGTACTGAAGAAAAAATACTTGCTCCTTTTCGCGAATTTTTGCTCAAAGAAATGGGGGAGATGACTCCCGAAAAGCTCGAAATTTGGATGGCTAAGCAAGCCTATATTGCATTAGGAAATTTATTGACCGTTTGCGCTTCAGAAGGAATTGACTCATGTCCTATGGAAGGATTTTCTCCGGATCAATACGACAAGATTCTCGGCCTTTCAAAAATGGGTCTTAGGGCGGTGCTATTATTACCTGTAGGTTATAGGAGCGCTGAGGATAAATTTGCCTCTTTTGCTAAAGTCCGTCGCGGCGTTTCTGAATTGGTCATTGACCTGGATTAATTTTCAGCTAGGGTATTTTGTTGGCAAAAGGCCATATTTAATATTATCCTAAATCATGGGCTCAGGATAATGAGCCTTACTTAATAACCCCACCACAACTTACACGGCCTCCAGCATTTCCAGTAGGTTGGGTCGTTAGGTCATCTCGGCCATCGTGGATGATTACGGCCTTGCCTAGTATGTCTTTGGTTTCATCACCACAGCCGATACACCATTGATCGGTTTGAAACATGAGCTTTGCCTTCCCATCTGCGGAAGCAGTCAGGTTTCCGATGTCACCGCGATGATAACCTTTTGGATCCCCCCAAGAACCGTGTTTCTCAAAAGTTGGATTCCAGTGCCCTCCTGTTGAGGTCCCGTCTGCAGCGGAACAATCAGCTTTCTCATGAAGGTGCATCGCATGGACCCCAGGGGTAAGTCCTTCAAATTCACTGATGAGTCGAACTTGACCATATTCTTGAACAAAAATCGCTACACCGGTGGCGTTGCTGCCGCTTTTGGCCTCCATTTTAACGACAACAGTTTCCTTGTTGGCCTCCATACGGTGCTTTGATTCACTTGGTTTAACCTCAGTATTTTGACTTTCAGCAGCACTTTGCTTGACATCATTTTTACAGCTTAGAAGCATTGTGGCAGCCAAAAGGCTAAAGAAATATATTCTGTTCATAACGATTTATTTACGGTCTAAATTACAATAAAATTTAATACTCAAAAAATGTTTAAACCCCCTGAAAAGGAGCTATTGACCATGGGTTGTTCTTATTTTAAATACTGCTTGTATTGTACCAAAGCGTAACCACAACCCGATTAAAGTTTGCATTAGAAAAGTGGTTCTTCATATAGCCCAATTGTACGTTAAGCAAAGGTGTCGCTTGATAGCCCATCCCAAAATAGAGCCTGTTTTGACTGAATACTGGCCGCTGCAGATTTAAAAATACTTCATCAAACACCGAAAGCGAAAACTTAGAGGTTAAGTTATAATTAATTCGCGACATATAGCGCACGCGCTGTGATGAGTCATAGCTATCAGTATCATTCGATAGGTAGCGCTGTTCAAAACGATATCGGTTTATCCAAGCACCATGATTAAAACCTCGAGTAAATAATAAATCTCCATGGAGGCGGTGTTCACTTGAATTCTTTTCGTCTTCAAGGGTTTCAAAACTTGAGTCTGTGGCAATATAACCATAACCCAATCCTAATTTGAACTCGGAATTCAATGGATAATACAAAGTAGAACGCATTAGGAGTTGGTTGAAGTTTTGTGCGAACTCCCAACTACGATGTTGGATATCGGTCAGGGCGGTGAGTTTGGTATTAAATCGATGTTGATTCATAAACACAAACCAGCTCCCCTGTGCCTGTTCCGCCTCCGATTGGGCAAACCCAGTGTTGTTAAATGTCAATAAAAGTAATAGCAGTAGGCATTTTATGCCTGATTTCAGTTTATTCAATGTGTTCGTGATTAATCGCTTTTTTCTTATTGAGCGGGTTTAAAATAAGGAATTGTTACCTCGGATATCTTTTGAGTGAAGGCCTTCCAGGTTGTGTCGTAAAACTCATTTACCTTTTGTTGTGCCTCAGCAGCGGCCTCTTGAGCGTGTTGCCAAAGTTGTATTTCAGTCCGAGTCGGGCCATCAGGACGACTGCGCAGATAACTGTAATGCAGTCTTATTCGATCAGCAACGCTTGGTGCTGCCTCGGCGGTTATCCCTTGTCGCTCATCTTGTTTGCCGACGTATAGATCTTGAAGCTCCGTCAAAGCCTTGTTGAGTTCTTTAATTTCGTCGAGTAAGGCCTGATGGTCCTCATCTTCTTGCAGTTTCAGGTCCTTTTTAAGTCGTTCGAGCCCTTCTTTATCAGATTTAATCTGCGACAATAGCCCCTTTATCTCTTCTGAAAGATTTTGTGCCTTATCCATCATGGCCACAGCTTCCTGCGCCCCTTGGGTACTAATACCTTTTATTCTAGGATCTGGGTTTATTGTGATTTTTCGTCTGGTACTGCTGTATTTCGCATTATCGTGATTTCCCATTAAAAGTTCGACTTCATAAACTCCAGGGCTTAAATAACCACCTCCAGATTCTTGTTTTGCTTCTCTCGGATTTCTGCGAATCCATGTACCTCCTTTGGCATCCATATACCAGCGCCAATGGTAAATGCCTTGCTCCTCTGGGATTTCTTTTTGAAGGGTGCGCACTAATTTATCCCCTTGATAAATTTTCAAGAAGAGTGAATCTTTGGTTTTCTTTCCTTTTGTCGAATCGGTGTTACTCTTACTGATTTTTTTGAGTTCTTCATTATTGACCCAATAACTCAAAGCCACACCAGACGGTCTATTTTGTCCTTGAAATAATGCATCGGCACCGAAACGACTCCCGCTAGGCTGCTGATAAGCGGCTTGGTAGCCTTGAGGGGGGTCAAATAAATGCAATGGTTTGGCGATTGTACTTTGATCTTGTGCTAAGGCACGTAGGGGACGTATATCATCCATTATCCAAAGTGATCTTCCAAAGGTTGCAATCACCAAATCATGCTCTCTTGGATGAATAAGTAGATCACTCACGGGTACTGTCGGGAAACCGTGTTTCCATTTTGTCCATAATGTTCCGGCATCAAGTGAGTAATATAAGCCGTCATCGGTCCCAAGAAAAAGCAATTGATCCGTCACAGGGTCTTCGACAATACTCAAGGCAAAACTACCGACATCTTTATTGTCCGCTAAGCGTTGCCAAGATTTGCCATAATCCTGTGTTTTGTATACATATACTCCGTCATTGAGCCTTCTATAGTCATTGGCTACCAAAAGGGCGGTCCCAGGCTTTTTATTTGAGGCCTTGATTTGGGTGATCCAACTGCCTTTGGGAAGCCCTTTTATATTGTTTTCCAAACTCAGCCATGAACCTCCTCCGTTTTGCGTTAAGTGGACTCTTCCGTCGTCTGTGCCTACCCATAGAATGGCTGGATTCAAAGGGGAGGGTTCAATAACCAAGATGGTGGTATGGTTTTCGGCTCCTGTAGCGTCCATGGTGAGTCCGCCGCTCTCGTCTTGTTTTTGTTTTTCTGGATCATTGGTGGTTAAATCCGGGGAGATTATGTTCCAGGTTAGGCCTTTGTCTGTGCTTTTATGCACGAATTGTGATCCGAAATAAAGTGTTTTTGGATTGACAGGATCTATATTAATGGCACTGTTCCAACTGAATCGCAAGCGCACATTTGCATCTGGGTGGGTCGGGCGTACCAGATAATTATTGCCAGTGAGATAATCGTATCGTGACACGTATCCTTCTTGGCTCATGCTCCAGCCAAATCGTGAATCCTCAGGGTCTGGAACAACATCAAATCCATCACCAAATGAGATTTCTTGCCAATAGCTATTGCGAATTCCTTGGCGTTTCCAAACATAAGCGGGGCCCCGCCAGCTGCCATTATCTTGCATGCCGCCATAGACATTATAGGGGGTGTCCATATCTGCGGCAACATGGTAAAATTGACCCACGGGAATGTTACCCATAAATCGCCAAGTTTTACCCCCGTCCCTTGTTAAGTTAAGTCCCCCGTCATTGCCATCAAGCATGAATTTGCCATTGGTGGGGTGGATCCACCAAGCGTGATGGTCCGGATGTACGCCATTGTCTACTCCGTAAGCGGGCATGAGCTCTTCAAAAGATTTACCGCCGTCTATTGAAACATTGACATAGGTAAATACTGAATAAACTTTATATTGATTTTGGGGATCAACAAAGATATCCGAGTAATAAAACGGACGATTCCCAATATCATTTTTATCATTGACTAGAGCCCAGGATACTCCGCCATCGTCACTGGCGTAAAGGCCATTCTTTTTGGCTTCAACCAGGGCATAAATTCGGTCAGGATTACTCGGAGCGATCGCCAGTCCGATACGTCCCAAATCTCCTTTTGGTAATCCTTCTTTTTCTGTGATTTGTTTCCAATGTTCTCCACCGTCATGTGTTATAAAGAGTCCTGATCCTGTCCCCCCTGATTTAAAAAACCAAGGCTCTCGAAAATGCTCCCACATGGCCACAACTATTTTATTTGGATTAGTCGGGTCCATAACCATATCGGCAACTCCAGAATGCTCGTTAGTTTTTAAAATATGAGTCCATGTCTTTCCTCCATCGGTGGTTTTAAAAACGCCACGCTCTGGATGTGCCCCCCAAGGAGAACCAATAGCGCCCACGTACACCGTATTTGAATCATTTGGATCAACAATTATGCGATGAATATTTCGCGTGCCTTCTAATCCCATTAATTGCCAACTGCGTCCGCCATCCAAGGATTTATATACACCTTTTCCTCCGTTGAGGCTGTTGCGGGGATTTCCCTCACCGGTTCCGACCCAAATGATGGATGGATTACTTTGATCCACCGTCAAGGCCCCAATCGAAGCTGTAGCCTGATCCTCAAATATCGGAATCCATGTTTGTCCTCCACCGGTCGTTTTCCAGACTCCTCCTGAGGCTGTTCCTGCATAAATCACATCAGGTTGATTCAAGACCACATCAATAGCGGTGACGCGTCCAGACATACCTCCAGGACCAATTTCGCGAGGTTTTAATTCTTTAAAAATTTCAGAATCAACAGTTTGTGCATTCGATTGCTGTAAAGGAAAAAATAGGCTTGCAAGCAGGGCAAATAGGAAGGTAAAACGCATGATTTAAAATTAAAATTACAAGACAGAAAGTTAAGAAATAATATCGACCTAAGGGCCTCCAAAACTAGGTCAAAACCCGATAATACAAATTACTTTTATCGCGTTTTACTGAGCATCAGCACCGTCTAAGACTAAAAAGTTTTGATCGATTGCAAAAGTCTCAATGGGCTTATCTACAATATATGTTTTCCATTCAGGACTCGGGTAAAGCCAAATCATTTCGCCATTAATATGCACCCGTACAGGCATGTCAAATCCATCGATAATTTGACTGTATTTGTATTTGAATTCATTATTTTTCAGAGAATAATTAAGTTTTGGGAGGTATGGCGTGCGCAGGTACTGATCCCAAAATTCTGTAAGATCAATCTCTGAGGCCTGAGCGATATATTCTTCAACTTGCTTGGAGCTTGCGGTTTGATGACGAAATTTGCGATTGAGTCCGATTAAGATTTGACGCCATTTTTGATCGTCCTCGATGAGTTGTCTTAAGGTGTGTAAAATATTGGCTCCTTTGTAATACATATCACTACTTCCCTCGTGGTTGACCCCATAGGTTCCAATTAAAGGACGGTCATTGAGTATTCTTTTTTTAGTCCCAATCACGTAGGCACTCGAGGCCTCTTTACCGTGAAAATAATCCAAAAATAAATTCTCGCTATACGCCGTGAAGCCTTCATGAATCCACATGTCCGCAACGTCATTATTGGTGATATTATTTGCAAACCACTCGTGACCTGATTCGTGAATTATGATAAAGTCAAAGGTCATGCCCCAGCCAGAACTACTGAGATCGGTACCCCTATAGCCATTGCGATATCCATTGCCGTAGGTGACGCTGCTCTGGTGTTCCATACCCAAATAAGGGACTTCGACCAGCTGATAACCATCCTCATAAAAAGGGTAGGGGCCGAACCAATATTCAAAGGCTTCTAGCATGTCAGGGACTTGTTTAAATTGAGCTTTGGCTTGATCTAGGTTGTAATCTAAAACCCAATACGTGCAGTCTAATAGGCCTTCAAGACCGCTGTATTGTTCGGAAAATTTAAGATAATGCCCGACATTAATGTTCACTCCATAATTATTTATGGGAGCGTTAACGCGCCAGTGAAAGCGATGCTGGGTTTCATTTAACTCTTTTTGTTCTATTAATCGCCCGTTGCCGACAGCAATCAGCGGTTTTGGTACTGTAATTTTTAAGTCAACCCCGCGATCCGGTTCATCATAGGGGTGATCTTTATTAGGCCACCATACACTGGCGCCAATTCCTTGGTTTGCATTGGCGATAAATGGGCGCCCGAGTTCATCTGAGTTCCAGGTAAAACCACCATCCCATGGCGGATTTTGGGCCACAATTGGCGCTCCAGAAAAATAACAGGTCAACTCATGTATACTGTCCGGTTCTTGTTTTTGTTTGAGCTGAATAAAATGAGCGGAACCATTGTTGGTAAATGATAAGTGTTGACCATTTTGAAGGACACTGTCCATTTTCATGGGGCCCTGAAGGTCAATTTGCATTAATACGCCATTTGTGTCCAAGGAAATCCCTTGGGCGGCGTCCTTTGCGACGTAAGATGCTAAAGCGCGATAACTGATTGTATTTTTACCAACAAGACTTTTATTGTTAATCAAAAGCGTCACTTCAAGGTCATAGTGCTGAAGATCCCACCACGCGCGTTCTGGAGTAATGGAACCACGCAGGGTATCCGATTGTGTAAAATTTTGTCCCTGAATTTTACTTTGAAACAACAATGAAAAGCAAAAAAATAAAATACTTATTTGACGCATAGTTTTATATAATGGGATTCATGCATTGAATGTGCAAATGCGCTCCACCGCTTTATCGAATGACTTTATTGGGAAACTTTACGGGACTCTCGTGACCTTCTGGACCTACCGAAGCGACCCCAAATAAAAAGTTGTCTATAACAATACCTTCCAAAGTTAACTCGGTCACGTCGGAAACCAGCCTGCTGTATTGCCAATGGGGCGATGTTGTGTCACGCCAATAAACACGATAAGCTTTAGCCCCATCTACTGAGGACCAAGACAAACGGGTCGATGGAGCGACCATGCCCGAAATAGCCACGGTCGTTGGCGCCAAAGGAGCCTCAGCAAGTTGCGCTAAGTTAATGGCATTAACTGCGGTTAGCTTTTTTACATAAGCCATATCAACATGTTCCAGCCGATCACCATATTTCACGCCATTTTCGATACGTAAATCTTGATGTTGCTGGTCGTAGTTTTCATGGGCCTCCATGATCCGAATCCCCGTGAATCCGGCATCATTAAATGGTCGATGATGACCGCCGCGTCCAAAGCGATCCAGTCTGTAAATCATCATTGGGTTCATCTCAGGCATAAACTGCTTTGCAGTTTTATAAACATATCTAGCGAGTTGTCGGGAAACCCCGTCCACTTCACCACCGTAAAATCGTCGGGCTTTGCGCTCTTGTTCGGTCTCAGTGACCGGTGTTGGTTCACTAAAAATACGGAAGCTTCGATTGTCTTTTACACCATCAATTCCTTGGGTGTTACCGATCATATCATTGTTTAGGACCCCAATAATGTTCCAATTTTCATCCAGGGCATAGTTTGCCAGGCCTTTTCCGCCAAATAGGCCTTGTTCTTCACCGCTTAACCCTACGTATACAATACTATTTTTAAAGGTATAATGACTTAAGACACGTGCCGATTCAAGGGTTCCAGCCATTCCACTGGCATTGTCATTAGCGCCTGGTGCGTCATCTACGGCATTGTTAGGATCACTGATTCTAGAATCAATATCGCCCGACATGATGACATAATTTTCTGGATGAGTGGTGCCTTTTTGAATGGCGACTACATTGACCACCCATACATCTTGAAATATGCGCTCGTTTGTTCCTTTTTTGACCAGAGACCTTTGGTAGAATACTTCCAGACATCCCCCACACTGAGCACTTATGTTCTCGAATTCAGCTTTAATCCAGCGGCGCGCTGCTCCGATTCCTCGAGACTTTGACATGGTATCACTTAGGGTATGTCGTGTGCCAAAATTTGCTAGAGTTTCTATGTCACTCGCTAATCGATTTTGATCAACCTTTTGGATGATCTCATACATTTGCCGGTCGTTTTGTGCCCTTACGGAAAGGCATCCTAAACTCAAAAATATCAGGAAAAACAGTATTGAACGTGAAATGTTTAAAAAGTGCCTCATGTTGTATCGTTATAAAAAAGTCCACCCTGAAATAGGATGGACTACTAAAATACAAATCACTTCATGAACTTGTGAGTAAACGACCGAGTTATTTCCTCTAAAAACTCCTTGACGTAATCGTTAAAACGCCCTCTTTGGATTAATTATCAGATCAAAAAGGATAGGTGTTTGCGGCAATGACGCGTTCGGCGATCCTTTCTCTCAATCCAACAATATTCGGGTACTCGTGATATTTTGTAAAGCGTTTTAAGCCCATAAGCATCATCCTTTGCTCATCTCCGCTTGAGGCACTGATAATGGCTTCTTTTGCCTTTTTTTGAACTTGGTCTACAGCATTGTAAACATAAAGCTGAACCAGTTCTGTTTGGGCTTGACCTTTGTCCGGATCTTGTGCTAAGGTTTTTTGTGCTCTGAGGAGAGCGCTTTCAGACATATACACGGCAATCATGATATCTGCTGCTGCCAAAAGTAATTGTTGGTGCTCCTCAAGCTCAGGCCCGAAGGTTTGAACGGCATGACCAGCAACCATTAGAAATACTTTTTTCATCGAGGCAACAAGTGCCTTTTCTTGGGCCAAAGCCTGCGAAAAATCTGGGGTCCCAAAAGACGGTATTCCAGTAAGTTCTTCTGCTACGGCCATAGCGGAATTAAGCAAGTCTACATGACCTTTCATGGCTTTTTTAATCAGCATACCCACACACAACATACGATTGATTTCATTGGTTCCCTCGTAGATTCGTGTAATTCGAGCGTCACGCCAAGCAGCCTCCATTGGGGTGTCAGTACTAAAGCCCATACCCCCGTAGATTTGAATGCCTTCATCTGCACAGCGTTGGGCGCTTTCAGACACAGCCACTTTTAGAATGGAACACTCTATAGCATACTCTTCTACGCCTTTAAGCTCTGCTTCTTGGTGTGAATTTCCCGCCGCAACGCGCAAAGCAATGCGATCTTCAATATTTTTTGAAGCGCGATAAGTGGCACTTTCATCGACAAAAGCCGCTGAAGCCATCTCGGCGATTTTAAATTTAATGGCGCCAAATTGGGCAATAGGTTTTTTGAATTGTATGCGCTGGTTGGCATAATTAACGGCATTTGAAATTATCCGTCTTTGTGCATCTAGACAAGCCCCGGCTAACTTTATACGTCCCACATTTAAGGCATTCATGGCGATTTTAAACCCTTCGCCACGGGCCCCGAGCATATGATCCGCAGCAACTTTAGTTTTACTAAAAAATACTTGTCGGGTAGAGGAGGAGTGTATGCCGAGTTTATGCTCTTCTTCTCCAAGACTAATCCCATTTTCTGGGTTGTTTTCAACTAAAAATGCCGTAATATTTTTATCGTCCTCGATTCGAGCAAAAACAATAAACAAGCTGCAGAAGCCTGCATTTGAAATCCACATTTTTTGACCACTGATCAAATAATGACTGCCGTCTTCACTTAGGACGGCCTGAGTTTTTCCGCTGTTGGCATCACTTCCCGCTCCCGGTTCGGTAAGGCAATAAGCGCCAAACCATTCTCCCGTAGCCAATTTGGGCACATATTTTTGTTTCTGTTCTTCGGTTCCATAAAGGGTTATGGGCATGGTGCCGATCCCGGTATGAGCCCCAAAAGCTGTCGCAATAGAACCCGTCGAACCACTGATATAATCGCATACAAGCATCGTAGTTACAAAGCCCATTCCGAGCCCACCATAGGCCTCTGGAACGGCTACACCAAGTAGCCCTAGATCTCCAATTTTTTTCATGACCTCCAAGGTCAGCGCATAGTCTTTTTGTTCAAAACGCGCTTTGTGTGGCCAAATTTCTCGGTCTACAAACTCTTTTACGGATTCAATCATCATCCGTTGTTCTTGACTAAAATCTTCAGGGGTAAACACCTGGTGGGGTAAGGTTTCTTTGATCAGAAATTGGCCGCCGCGCAGAAGGTTTTCAGAGGTCGTTGTGGTATTGCTCATTGGGGAGTATTTTTAATTGATATACTTTTTATCATTCATATTATCCGAGGTATTCAAATATTCCTGCGGCACCTTGGCCAGTGCCCACGCACATGGTAACCATACCGTAGGCCCCAGTGGCTTCTCTTTGTCTTAATTCGTCAAATAATTGAACCGAAAGTTTTGTGCCCGTGCACCCCAGAGGGTGGCCTAGGGCAATAGCGCCGCCGTTGACATTGACATGTTCGGGGTCCAGCTCTAATGTATTAATTACCGCTAGTGACTGAGACGCAAAAGCTTCGTTGAGTTCAACAAGGGATAGGTCATTTTGTTTGAGCCCAGCCATTTTTAAAGCTTTTGGAATGGCTTCTACCGGACCAATTCCCATGATTCGAGGAGCGACCCCAACGGTAGCGTAACTGACCAGTCTTGCGATAGGCTTAAGGTTGAGCTCTTTAACCATTTGTTCACTCATAATTAAAACAAAAGCAGCGCCGTCACTCATTTGTGATGCATTTCCGGCCGTTACTGATCCATCTTGGGCAAAAACCGGCCGCAATTTTTGTAGCGCTTGGATTGAGGTATCTGCTCTCGGACCTTCATCTTTGTTCACCGTATATTCTTTTGTTTTGCGTTTTCCATTTTGGTCTAGATAGGTTTGTTTGACCGTGATCGGGACGATTTGAGCGGCAAAACGATCAGTTGACTGTGCCGCTAAAGCCTTTTGATGGGAATTAAAAGCAAATTCATCTTGAGCCTCGCGAGATACCTTGTATTCTTTGGCGACTGCCTCAGCGGTTAGTCCCATGCCCCAGTAATAGTCTTCATGTCCCTGAGCTACAACGCCATAATCAGGGGTGGGTTTGTAGCCTCCCATAGGAATATAGCTCATGGATTCTGCCCCGCCTGCTAAGATACAATCGGCCATTCCGCTTTGAATTTTTGCACTCGCCATGGCTATTGTTTCCAGTCCAGAGGCGCAATAACGATTGACCGTTACTCCAGGAACTTGATCGGTTTTTAATCCCATTAATGAAACTAAACGCGCCATATTTAGGCCTTGTTCGGCTTCTGGCATGGCATTACCCACCATGACATCATCGATCCGATTTTTGTCCAATTGGGGGACTTGACTCATGAGATACGCGATTGTTTCGGCGGCTAATTCATCAGGGCGTTTGAAACGAAATAAACCTTTAGGTGCTTTTCCTACAGCAGTGCGATAAGCTTTTACAATATAGGCTGTGGTCATAGTTTAATAGTTTAAGAATCAATATAAAACGGGGATACCCAATTTTTTGATTTTTTATAATTTTTAATTCCTCAGAGGCTTTCCAGTGCGGATCATTTGCTGTAAACGTTCAAGGGTTTTGCGCTCCCCACAAAGACTCAGAAAGGCTTCCCTTTCCAAATCAAGAAGGTATTGTTCACTCACCAAAGTCGGTTCAGATAAATCACCCCCAGCCATAACATAGGCCAGTTTATTGGCTATTTTTTTGTCGTGTTCAGAGATAAAGTGCCCGGCTTGCATGGCATCGGTGCCCACCAAAAACATTCCTAGTGCTTGCTGACCAAGTACTTTAATATCGGTGCGCTGTTTGGGTTGGGTGTAGCCAAGTTCGGCCATCATCAGTGCCGTTTGCTTGGCCACTGCTATTTGACGGTCTTTGTTCACTACTACGATATCTTTCCCAGACTGTAAAAAGTCCAAATCATAAGCTTCGTGGGCAGAGGTAGCGACTTTGGCCATACCAATGGTCAAGAAATATTCTTGAAGTCGATTGAGCTCGACATCATTTTTTCTATATCCATCTGAAGCGCGTAAGGTCAATTCTTTACTTCCGCCACCACCAGGAATAACGCCTACACCAAATTCTACTAGACCGATATAGCTTTCTGCAGCGGCCACTACGCGATCTGCGTGAAGGGTGAGTTCGCATCCTCCGCCTAAAGTCAACCCATGCGAGGCGACTACTGTGGGGATACTCGAATAGCGCAGACGCATGACGGTGTCTTGAAAATATTTGATCGCGGCATTGAGTTCGTCGTACTCCTGTTCTACGGCCATCATAAAAATCATTCCAATATTGGCCCCGACAGAAAAATTACCCCCCTGATTACCAATAACCAATCCTGCATAGCTCTTTTCTGCCAGGTCTAGCGCTGTATTTAGGCCAGCCAAAACATCACCGCCTATACTGTTCATTTTACTTCTAAAGGCACAATTCAAAATGCCATCTCCTAAGTCGTGAACCACAACTCCGGAGTTTTGGAAAACAATTTTTTCCGAATCCATTTGATCCAGAACAATAAGGGCTTCTTGGCCAGGGATATGTCGGTAATCCTTGTGATTTTGGTTGTAATAAAGCCTTTTACTGTCTTCGGTGGTGTAAAAACTACTTTGGTTTTGGGCCATTTCTAAAATCCAATCGGATGGTTTTAGCCCTAAATCCTCGATGAGCTGAATTCCTTGTTTGAGTCCAATAAAATCCCAAATCTCAAAAGGACCATGCATCCAGCCAAACCCTGCCTTCATGGCTAAATCTATAGCAAAGAGCTCGTCCGAAATTTCGGGGATACGTTGGGAAACATAATGAAACATAGCGCCAAAGTTTGCTCTGTAAAAAGCACTGGCTTTGTCATTGCCCGAGATAAGCACTGGAAAGCGATCAGCAACATGATCTATGGACTTTGTTTTTTCGAGGGTGTCAAATTTTACTTTTTTTACAGGCGCGTATTCTAAGGTGTTCAGATTAAGGGCATGTATTTCCTTTTTGCCGTCTTTATCCGTTACTTTTTTGTAAAAACCTTGTCCTGACTTGCTCCCCAGCCAATTGTTTTTTAACATGGTCTCGACAAAAGAAACAGGTTTAAATAGGTCGTGGGCTTCATCTTGTGGACATTTCTTATGAATGCCATCAGCCACGTGCGCCAGGGTGTCCAGCCCCACGACGTCAACGGTTCGGAACGTGGCGCTCTTTGGTCGACCGATAACCGGGCCTGTGAGCTTGTCAATTTCTTCAACACTCAAACCCATGCTTTGAACCTGATGAAATAAACTTTGAATCCCGAATATTCCAATACGATTGCCTATAAATGCCGGAGTATCCTTAGTGACAATTGTGGTTTTTCCCAAGAATTTGTCCCCGTAATGGGCAAGAAAATTTAGAATCTCTGGATCTGTTTTTGGTCCCGGAATTATTTCGAGTAATTTGAGATAACGCGGGGGATTGAAAAAATGCGTTCCACAAAAGTGCTTTTGAAAATCTTCGCTGCGCCCTTGGGCCATATCCGCAATAGGAATCCCAGAGGTGTTGCTGCTAATCAATGTGCCAGGTGTTCTGTATTTTTCGATGCATTCAAAAACTTGCTGTTTTATATCGAGTCGTTCGACGACCACCTCAATAATCCAATCGGCTTCTTTTATTTTTGGGAGATCACTATCGAGATTGCCCAGAGAAACCCGTTGTGCAAAGTTCGAGTGGTAAAGGGGGCTCGGTTTAGATTTTTTTGCATTCTCAAAAGAACTTTTGACAATTCTATTTTTTACTAGTGGATGCTCTAAAGTCAATCCCTTGGCCTTTTCAACATCGTTTAAGGCATTGGGGCTTATGTCCAATAAAAGTACTTCGAGTCCAATATTTGCCAAATGACAGGCAATACCGCTACCCATAATACCAGAGCCTATTACGGCCACCTTTTTTATTGTTCTTTTTGACATATTAAAATGTTTTATTGCGACTGAATGAATTATTGTTTTGTGCTAAATCCATTATTGATTCAGCAACTTTTGAGAAAATTTTTAAATCGGCCTCACTAATTTTCTGACGAACCATTTGATCAAATCCGAGCACAATATCTTTAGAATATTCTCTCATTTCTTGGCCAAATTCGGTCAGACATATCAGAACACTTCGTCCATCTTCAGGGTGAGGTTTACGGGTGATAAGACCGCGTTCCTCCATCGATTTTAGTATTCTGGACAAGCTGGTAGCTTCCATCCCCATTTTAGGGCCCAATGCCGTAGAAGGAGACCCTTGTTCAGGGTCAATACTAATGAGTGTAAACCCGGTAGCCATGGTACTGTCAAGCTTTAATGCCTCCTCTTGATACATTTTGGATACGGCCATCCAAACACTGCGAAGGATATGGTCGATGGTTTTGTGTTTCATGTCTTAAAGGTAATCAATTTACTATGCATGCATAATAAAATTAACAAAAAAAAACCCCAATCTTACAGACAGGGGACTTTATTTATTCAGCGTAGATTTTTTCAATCAAGGATTGATAATGCGCTTTGATTACTTTGCGTTTCATTTTCATGGTCGGGGTTAGAAGTCCCATCTCAATGCTCCAAACTTCTGGAGTCAGTTCGAATTTTTTGATCTGTTCCCACTTTCCGAACTTTGTGTTAAACAAGTCGATTTCCTTTTGAATCCGCGCGATTACCTTAGGATGCTGGCTCAGGGCACTAAGATCAGTGGGTAAACTCAATCCTTTATTTTTGCCCCATTCAGCTATAAACTCCCAATTGGGCTGAATTAATGCAGCCGGCATCTTTTGATTTTCTCCGATAACCATCAATTGCTCAATAAAACGAGATTGTTTTAAAGCATTTTCTAAAACTTGAGGAGCAATGTACTTTCCCCCACTGGTTTTAAACATCTCTTTTTTGCGGTCAGTAATGCGCACGAAACCATCTTTATCAACCTCACCGATATCACCTGTATGGAAATAACCGTTTTTAATTACTTCGGCAGTGAGTTCAGGATCTTTATAGTAGCCCATCATAATTTGGGGTCCCTTTACCAGTATTTCGCCGTCCTCGGCAATTTTAATTTCAGTATCGGCGATGGGTTTACCTACCGTCCCGATTCTAAAATTCCCTTCACGAAAATCGTTTACTGAGACTACGGGCGAAGTTTCGGTCAGTCCATAACCTTCCATAATTGGAATATCGGCGGCATTGAAAACCCGTGCGAGACGGGGCTGTAATGCTGCGCTACCCGAAGCAACCGCACGAAGTTTTCCCCCGAGGGCTTCTTGCCATTTCTTGAAAATTAAGGCCCGTGCTATTTTAAGTTGGAATTCATACCACCAGCCATTTTGGCCATAAGGCTCGTAAACTAAACCTAAATTAACCGCCCAGAAAAACAAAGCTTTTTTGATCCCAGTAAGCGCTGCACCTTTAGCATATATTTTATCGTAGACTTTTTCTAAAAGTCTCGGTACCGCAGTCATCACATCTGGGTGAATTTCTTGAAGATTTTCACTAATGGTTTCCAGGGATTCGGCAAAATAAACCTCGACACCACAGTATTGATACATGTACGAGAGCATGCGCTCATAGATATGACAAATAGGCAAAAAGCTCAAGGCCTTCGACTTACCCATTTCAATAGGCAACCGATCAGCACTTCGGCGAATATTTGCCGAAATGTTTTGATGACTGAGCATAACCCCTTTTGGTTTTCCGGTTGTTCCAGAGGTGTAGATTATCGTGGCTAGATCATCTTCTTGAACGTCATTTTTACGAACTTCAACGTCTTGCTGATTGCTTTGGTCTGCCCCGAGTTCTAAAACTTCGCTCCAGTGTGCACAATCACTCAATTGATCAAAACTGTAAACGTGTTTTAATGAGGGTACCTGGTCCTTTATCTGAGCAATTTTAGCATAAACATCAGCACATGAAACAAAACAAATCACTGACTCACTGTGATGAAGAATATATTGATAATCTTCTTTAGAGCTCGTCGGGTAAATAGGAACATCTTGAGCTCCAATTTGTAATGCACCAAAATCACAAATATTCCATTCACTGCGGTTTGTCGTGGAGATAAGCGCAATTTTATCGTTTGATTTAATTCCAAGACGCAATAGTCCGCGGCTTATTGCATTACCTCGGTCTAGGAATTCTTCACTAGATATAGAGGTCCAAGCACCATTGCGTTTGTCTGCAAAAGCAGTGGTTAAATTATAGCGCTCTTTTTGGTAATAAGCAAAGTCAAAAAGTCTGGTCGGCTGAATCATATCTCTCCTTCGTTAATTGTCTCTGCAAAATAGGAAATAATTTTGTGAAGACCATCAACAAAGCGATAGGGCTTCAATCTTATCTTTTTTCAAGCCATGTTCTTGCGTTGACAAAGGCCTCTAACCATGGGGAAACTTCATCTGCCCGCTGCTCTGGATAGTTCGCCCAGTTCCATTGAAATATTGAGCGCTCAATGTGAGGCATAGTCACCAAATGACGTCCAGTAGGGTCACACATCATGGCCGTATTATAATCACTGCCATTTGGATTTGCGGGATATTCATTATAACCGTATTTAGCTACGATATCGTATTGATCTTCGGTCATGGGTAGATCAAAGCGCCCTTCCCCATGTGAAATCCAAACCCCTAGGGTAGTGCCTTCAAGGCTAGAGAGCATGACACTTTTGTTTGGCTGAATCGTAACACTGGTAAAGTTGCTTTCGTGTTTTTTAGACCGGTTATGACGCATTTTGGCCAATTGATCATGTTCCGGATTGATCAAATCAAGTTCCAAAAACAACTGACATCCGTTACAAATACCCACAGAAAGCGTGTCTTCTCTTTGGAAAAAGTTATCCAAAGCTTGTTTTGCTTTTTCGTTATAACGGAAGGCACCGGCCCAACCTTTTGCAGAACCTAAAACATCAGAATTAGAAAATCCGCCTACGGCGCCGATAAATTGAACATCTTCGAGTGTTTCTCGGCCCGAAATAAGGTCCGTCATATGTATGTCTTTGACCTTAAATCCTGCTAGATAAAGGGCATGAGCCATTTCACGCTCACTATTACTTCCTTTTTCCCGGATAATGGCCGCCGTTATTTGGCGTTTATCCGAAGACCATTGGGCCGATTCGGGCAGTTTTCCATTAAACTCAACGGGAAAATTAAAGACAAGTGGTTGATTTTTGAAATTTTCAAAACGCTTTTGAGCCAAAGGAGCCACCGTTTGTTGCTGGTCCATGAGGTAAGACGTGTGAAACCAAATGTCTCTGTAATGTGCGATATCGAAACTGATCTTTTGACCGCGATAATTTAATTCAAGGTTTTCTCCGGTGAACACTGAGCCGAGATTAACGGCTTGAATTCCACTTGTTTCAAGCAAAGAAAGTGCTTTTTGCTCTTGCTTAACTTGGATGACGATTCCGATATTTTCAGCAAAAAGAAATGTACTCAAGTCGTTCTCTTGGGTAAGGGCATCCATATCGAATTGAGCCCCAATATTGACCCCGCTAAAGCACATCTCAAGTAATGTAGTAATCAAACCACCCGAGCCAACATCGTGTCCCGCAACGATTAACTCAAGACCAATTAATTCTTGTACGGCATCAAAGGCGCGGGCTAAATATTGCGCATCCCGAACGTCGGGCGCTTTATCCCCAATTTTATTTTTTGTTTGTGCCCATGAAGAACCACCCAAGCAAGGTTCCATACCGCTTAAGTTTATATAAAACACGGAACCTGCACCCGGTTTAAAGTTTGGTTCAACTACAGCACTAATGTTGTTACAATGTCCAGCGGCCGAGACAATAACGGTCCCTGGAGACTTAACGTCTCGATTTGGATATTTTTGCTTCATCGAGAGCGAATCTTTTCCGGTAGGTATGTTAATGCCCAAATCCAGCGTAAAATCACTGATGCCTTTTACGGCTTTGTAAAGTCGCGCATTTTCACCGGCATTGTTTGCAGGCCACATCCAATTGGCCGATAGAGACACACTTTTTAGACCCTGTGAAAGCGGAGCCCATATAATGTTCGTTAGTGCTTCTGCGACAGCGTTACGTGATCCTGCTACAGGATCGATTAAGGCTGCCACGGGGCTGTGTCCCACCGAAGTAGCGATCCCGTGCGTCCCTTCAAAATCTAGGGCCATAATACCGCAATTATTTAGTGGCAATTGCAAGGCACCCGTACATTGCTGTTTGGCCACAAGACCACCGACACATCGGTCTACTTTATTGGTTAGCCAATCCTTGCACCCAACAGCCTCAAGACTGAGCACTGCAGTTAAGTCGCTGTGTATTTCAAGATCACTCCCTTGAATCGCGCTAAATGAGACCGTTTGAGTCTGGTCAGTAAGCACCGTCTTGGGCGAACTACCAAACATATCGTCCAGGTCAAAGTTCATTGGAAGTGCACCGGTTTGTTCACTTTTAATGACAAATTTATGATCGTTGGTGACTTCACCTACGTCGTAAAGCGGGGCCCGTTCGCGCTGGGCAATTTTTTGAAGCAGCGGTAAGTTTTTTGGTGCAATAACCAGACCCATGCGCTCTTGAGATTCGTTGCCAATAATTTCTTTGGCCGATAGGGTAGGATCACCCACAGGAAGTTTGTCTAGATTGATCTGTCCACCTGTTTCTTCAATGAGTTCACTCAGACAGTTTAAATGCCCTCCAGCGCCATGATCGTGAATAGAAACAATAGGGTTTTGATCACTCTCAACCAAGGCACGTATGGCATTGGCTGTTCTTTTTTGCATTTCAGGATTTGATCGTTGAATAGCATTGAGTTCAATGCCACTGCTAAATGCTCCTGTATCAGCACTTGAAACCGCAGCACCGCCCATTCCAATGCGGTAATTATCTCCGCCCATGACCACAATTCGGTCTCCAGCTTGTGGTTTGTCCTTTTGGGCTAATTGCTGTTTGCCGTAACCAATCCCACCGGCGAGCATGATGACTTTATCAAAGCCTAAAATCTCTTCTTGTTCTTGGTGCTCAAAAGTCAAAATTGATCCACTAATAAGGGGTTGTCCAAATTTATTACCAAAGTCAGAGGCCCCATTACTTGCCTTAATCAAAATATCAAGGGGTGTTTGGTATAACCAAGGCCTTGGGCTAATATTTCGTTCCCAGGGGCGATTTTCTTGTGCTCTCGAATAAGCGGTCATATAGACGGCAGTTCCTGCTAAAGGGATGGATCCTTTACCCCCTGCGAGACGATCGCGAATCTCTCCACCACTCCCGGTAGCGGCGCCATTAAACGGCTCTACTGTAGTTGGGAAATTATGCGTCTCTGCTTTAAGAGAAATAATGCTGTCAAAGGGTTTTTTACCAAAAAAATCAGCTTGGTCCGCACGGGCAGGGGCAAATTGAGTCACTTTTGGACCAGAGATAAAGGCGACATTGTCTTTATAAGCAGAGACAATGCCGTTGGGATGTGTTTTTGATGTTTTTTTAATTAATGAAAAAAGCGATTCCTCCTGGGTTTCGCCATCAATTATAAAGGTTCCATTAAAAATCTTATGACGACAATGCTCGCTGTTTACTTGAGAAAACCCAAAGACTTCACTATCAGTTAATGGACGCTCAAGTTTTTTTGATAAATCATCTAAGTAGAGCACTTCTTCATCACTCAGGGCAAGACCTTCACTGATGTTGTAGGCCGCAATATCGGTAATCTCCTTAATTGCTTCAGGGGTAATTTCAAGTTTAAAGATATTTTGAGTCAACCCATCAAATACTTGAGAAAGCATGGGGTCAATTTTTTCTTCTTGTTGCAGGGGCCAATATTGCTCAATGCGCTCGATGCCTTTAATTCCCATATTTTGGGTTATTTCAACGGCATTGGTGCTCCATGGAGTGACCATCGCAGCGCGTGGTCCAACAAATTTACCATGGATTAGTTCTGCAGGGATTTTAGGAAAATCACCAAATAACCAGGTCAGTTTTTCGGTAGTTGAGGCGTCTAGTGTTTGCGATGATGAAACTGCAAAAATGGTCTGCTCTGAGTGGCCAAAAAAGAAAATCATGAAGACGTAATTAAAGCAACAAATTTAGGTAATTTTAGTGGTGCCTGCCTTAAGAGATATAAACTGATTTTACCCATGTTGTTCATAACCTTAACCCTTAATTTCAACAATTCTTTATTCAAGTTTTTATCTTTACCAATATTTTTAATTAACAATCATGAATTTACGTTTATTTATTGCAATAGTACTTGGCTTGAGCTTAGTTCAAGTAGAAGCACAAAACATTGAGCGGGCCTCCTCGGTGGCCTATGGTCAATTCGTTCGAAAAACAATGCCTCTGCGAGATTTCCCCACAGTTACTCCTCAAGAGTACCGCATCAATGAGATTACGATAATCGAAAACAATCTTCGGGCAAATGAAAAAGTCAATCAACAGGCTTATCCGCAAGATGGTATAGACCCTTTACGCCAGCGTGATTTTGGAGGAATCGCTAGAATGCCGATTGAAGAGAATTTTGATGGGTTAAACAATAACGAAGGGGGCGGTTTTACCCCTCCAGATCCTTCAGGTGCGGCAGGCCCAAACCACTACCTCAATGCGGTTAATGTGGCGATCAAGATTTTTGACAAACAGGGAAATACTTTGGCGGGCCCAACAATGCTCGGAACATTTTTAGGCTCACCGAGTAATTCAGGAGACCCAATTATTCTATATGATCATCTGGCTGATCGTTATTTTGTTAGTGAATTTGGTACCGGAAATTCTTTTTTGGTCGGAGTATCGGATTCGCCTGATCCAACTGGAGCATATAATGTTTACCAGTTTAATTTGGATGCCTTTCCAGATTACCCGCATTACAGCGTGTGGCATGATGGTTATTATGTAACCGCCAATAAATTTTCAGGCAATACAACATATGTTATGGACCGTGCGGCAATGATCGCTGGGGACCCGAATCCTGCCATTGTTGGTTTTAATCTGCCTGGTGTGGTCAATAACAACAATACTGTTTTTAGCCCTGAGCCAGCAAACCTAACTGGTGTTGATTTTCCTCCAGGAGCGCCGGGTTATATTGTCTATCTCCAAGACGATGGATGGGGTGGAGGAATTGCCAATGACCATTTAAAAGTTTGGGAGATTAGCATGGACTGGAATAATCCGTCGAACTCTAGTATTTCGCAGCCTTTTGAAATTCCTACAGATCCTTTTGATTCGGTATTTGCGCCGTTTGGGACCGGTGATGTGGCACAACCTGGGACCAATCAAAAAATAGATATGATTGGGGGAATTATTTCTTATGCTGCAAACTATCGCAGCTTCGGCGGTCATAATTCTTGGGTCATTACCTTCAACGTAGATGTAGACGGGAACGATACTTCAGGGATTCGCTGGGTCGAATTACGCAATTCAGGAACTGGCCCTTGGTCTTTATACCAAGAGGGAACCTATGCGCCTGCTGATGGGCACAGTCGTTTTATGGGTAGTGCTGCAATGGATGCTGCGGGTAATATTGGTATGGGCTTTAATATTGCTAGTGCCACACTGCCTGCAGGAATAAAATATACAGGTCGATATGATGGAGATCCACTCGGACAGATGACTGTAGCTGAGGCGTCAATCGTCGAAGGAATTGGCGTGCAGACATTTTCCAATCGTTTTGGAGATTATTCTCATTTGACTATGGATCCTGATAACTTCACCTTCTGGCACACTGCAGAATATTTTACGGCAAATAATGCTTGGCGTTCACGTGTTGCTGCATTTACTTTGTCCAGTGGTTTTAACGCCGATATTGGAGTAAGTAATATCAGTCAGCCAAATAATGGATTGTTAACGGCAAATGAGACCGTTGAGGTCTCTATTCGCAACTTTGGACTTAGTGCCCAAAGTAATTTTCCAGTCGAACTCTATCTGGACGGTAATTTAATGGCGACAGAAACATTCACAGGTACATTGAACTCTAATGAAGCCTTGCCTTTTACATTTAACCAAACGGTGGATTTATCAACCTCGGGGCAGACTTATATTTTGGAGGCCAAAACCAATCTCACAGGAGATGAGTTTTCAGCCAACGATGATTACATCAAACAGGTGCGTCATCTTTTGGCCAACGATGTTGGTGTGGCTGAGATTACAGCACCGAGCTCTGGGTCAGGTCTCGGTTTTGAGACATTGACAGTGACCTTAGAAAATTTTGGCGCATTGACACAAACCAATTTTGACGTGACCTACACGGTCAATAGTGGCGCTCCGGTAACAGAGACTTTTACAGGGACTTTGGAGAGTGAGCAAAGCGTGAATTTTAGCTTTACACAACAACTTGATCTGACGGCTTTAGGACCTTATGAAATAACGGTTTCTACCGCGCTAAGTGGCGATCAGGACTCAACTAATGATAGTGTGAGTACAACGGTGACTAATTTGCTTTGCCAGCCTAACTTAAATTGCTCTTTTGGTGATGGATTCCAATTGTTTGCCGTCAATGAAATCAATAATCCTTCGGGTTGTGAAGGGTATGGAGATTTTACAGCTCAAGTGGCTAACTTTGATCAAGATGCGGTTTACGATTTAACAGTTACTACGGGATATGGCGATCAATACGTGACTGTCTGGATTGATTTTAACGATGACTTTAACTTCACTGCAGATGAAAAAGTAGTCAATAATTATGTGGTGGCACCAGGTCAAGCTGGGGGGTCTTACACAGAAACCATGGCGTTAACCATTCCCGCAGGGGCTAATCCTGGGACACACTTAATGCGTGCCAAAACCAATTGGCAAGCTGAGGTCCCAGAGAATGCCTGTGAGGAAACCACATATGGGGAAACAGAGGACTATACGGCAAATATCGGAGGTCTGGACAGTAATGACTACGTGTTTTCTGCGGCAGAATTATTGGTCCGAGATTCAGATAATGATCAATTTGATATCGAATTGCGCACCCAATATCAAGGCCCATTATACTTTGCGTTGTACAACGTGCTTGGTCAACAGTTGAAATTTAAAACCTTGGCAAAGTCAGGTCCTGATTTGTATCAAATCAAATTAGACATGGCGCAAGCGGCTTCAGGGGTGTATATCGTGAAGTTATCAGGGCCTGAATTAAAAACGTATCAATCGGCTAAGTTGATTGTGCGTTAATTATAGAATAAAATGACGGGCTAAACTTATTTATTCATTGGCCCAAAAAATAAAAGCAGCCGCAATCTTGGGGCTGCTTTTATTTTCTTTTCAAACGGGCCATAAAAAACCCATCGTATCCTGTAACACTCGGGAGTAAGGATTCTTGGGCTTCTAGAGAAAAATCTTCTCCTTCTTCACTTTTTAGAAAAGCCTGTATTTGCAGTAAATTTTCTTGGGGTAAAATGGAACAGGTGGCGTAAACTAAGGTGCCACCAGGTTTGACCATCGATGAATAGTCGTTTAAAATTTCCTTTTGAACCTGTGTTATTTCCGTCAAAAACTCTGGAGTGAGTTTCCATTTGGCATCCGGATTTCGCTTTAAAACACCAATTCCTGTACAAGGAGCATCAATCAACACGGCGTCTGCCTTTTGGTATAACTTTTTAATGGTTTTGCGCGATTCAATGAATCGCGTTTCAATATTGTGTGCCCCACTTCTTCTGGCCCGACGTTTGAGTTCTTCTAACTTCTTTGGAAAAATATCTAAAGCAATAATTTGTCCTTTATTCTCCATGAGTGCCGCCATATGAAGGGACTTGCCGCCTGCACCGGCACAAGCGTCTATGACGCGCATGCCTGGCTTTGGTTTGACCCAATGCCCAACGTGTTGTGAGTTAAGGTCTTGGACCTCAAATAGTCCTGCTTGAAATTCTTCGGTAGTAAAGACATTATCCCTTTGTTTGAGAACTAAACCTTCAGGGGTTTGCTTGGCCGCTTCTGTTTCTATTCCATTGGCCGCTAAAGAACTGGCCAAATCTTTGCGTGTTCCCTTAAGGGTATTGCAACGTAAGATCACCTCAGCTTGTTGATTTAATGCCTTTAATTCAGCAGACCACTGTTCTTTGCCAAAGGCTTCAAGGCCGACCTCATCCAACCAGTCTGGAATTGATTCTCTGAGCACGCGTACTTTGGAAAGGGTATCAAAACGACCTTTTATTTTTCTGGTAGGCACCCCTTCAAATTGAGGCCAATCAGGCAATTTTATTCCGCGCAGCGTAGCCCAAACCACAAAAAGTCTGAATAAATTATCACGATCAAAAGGTTCTTTTACTTCGGCAATTTCTTGATATAATCGCTTCCATCGGACAATGTCGTAAGTGGTCTCTGCGATAAAACTGCGATCTCTTGAGCCCCAACGTTTGTCTCTTTTTAAAGTGCCGCGCAATACCTTGTCAGCAGCTTTTTGTTCATTAAAAATACCGTGTAAACTATCTATGGTGGCAAAAACCAAGTTTCGATGCAATCGCATATATTAAATTATTGGGGGTCAAAGGTACTATTCTTTATTTCATTAATTAACTTTATGCTTTAATCCTTTTTTTACAGACGACTCAGGCCATCATGATTAGAAGCATCAATTTATTAATACGCAATGAAAAACAGAAAATGATCATGTAACGTTATTGATTATGTAGTGTTTGAGGCTGCAAAATCTAATTCAGATCTTGTCTTAGATTAAATCAAATTAAATCAGTTAGAATGAAAAATTTTGCTTACCCCGTAACGTTTAATTTTCTCATAATATCATGCATTATAATGGTCTCATGTGAGACTCCTCGTTATTATAAAGGGGTTTACGTTGAGACTTTACATGAAGAAGAAATTAGCATCCGTGCTGTGGAGGTAGCCCATGAGAAGGAAGTTTGGTTTGCGGCAAATAAAGGGCGTATAGGTGTGTATAACGGTCAAGAGGTGGCACAAATTGTTTTACACCACAATGACAGCCTGTTACATTTCCGATCAATCGCTCATAATGGCACCCATGCCTTTGCTCTGACTATAGACCGGCCGGCCGTTTTGTATCGCTTGAGTTTTGATGGGCATCAAATTGTTCGTGCTGATTTGGTTTATACTGAAGATGACCCTGGGGTTTTTTATGATGCCATTGATTTTTGGAATGCTAATGAGGGTATTGCAGTAGGGGATCCTACAGAAGGATGTCTTTCGGTGCTCATTACTCGAGATGCTGGAGCGACCTGGCAAAAATTACCTTGCGACCAGCTTCCGCCAAGCATAAAAGGTGAGGCGTTGTTCGCAGCCAGTAATGGTTCAATTGCCATTAGTGGCGATCAAGCATTGGTCGGTTCTGGAGGTGCTGCGGCTAGAGTATTTAAAACGACAGATAAGGGAAAAACTTGGTCTGTGGCTCAAACACCGATGATACAGGGCGACGCCATGCAAGGCATATTTTCTGTGGCGAGTTATGATCAGGACACCTCTGTTATTTTTGGCGGGGATTGGTCTGATCAAGAGAACAATGAAAGCAATAAGGCATTGACGGTCGATGGAGGGCTAAATTGGGAAATGTTAGCTCCCGGTCAAGGTCCGGGATACCGTTCTTGTGTGCGCTTTATTCCTGGTACCAAAGGGCAAACCTTAATGGCAGCGGGATCAAAAGGCATTTCCATAAGTTATGATCGCGGCGAGTCGTGGGCCCAGTTGTCGGATGTCCCCCTTTATTCTCTGAGGTTTTTAAATGACACCATAGCCTATGGTGGAGGAGCCGGCAAATTTGTGCGACTCTCCTTTTATTAATGCCCCCTGGTTTCGATTATACACAATCCGTTAATTCAGTTAATTCTACAGGACCTGCTTTCAGTATCGCATAGGGTATTGGAAACTCATTAATGCTCTGAAATCACAAAAACAGTAAAATTCATCGATTAAATGCCTTTTTTTAAGGATAAAATGCATAAAAAATTTGGAGCGTATGAATTAATTCGTATCTTTGAAGTGTAATTAATTGAATCGCTAGCCCCAAGGTGGTTCAAGAAACAGAAAGAAGCGAAGCCCCAATCGCTTCTTTTTTTTATTGGAAAGACTGCATCTTCACCAGATTGTGATAGATGCCTTTGGAATCGAGTAATTCGTCGTGCTTACCTTGCTCTACAATTTTACCCTTTGACATGACCACAATCAGATCTGCCTTTTGAATGGTCGAGAGTCTATGGGCAATGACGACTGAAGTTCTGTGCTTCATCATTTTGTCTAACGCATCTTGAACAAGACGTTCACTTTCTGTATCGAGAGCAGAGGTAGCCTCATCCAAAATCATAATTGGGGGGTTCTTTAATACGGCTCTAGCTATGCTGAGTCTTTGTTTTTGTCCTCCACTGAGCTTGTTGCCGCTGTCCCCAATATTTGTATGGAGTCCCTCGGGAAGAGCTAAAACAAATTCTTTGGCGTTGGCTACTTCCAGCGCTTCAAGAATTTCTTGTTCGGTTGCATCAGGCTTTGCGACGAGCATATTGCCAAATACCGTGTCGTTAAAAAGAATAGAATCTTGTGTGACGAGTCCCATAAGACCACGCAAATCTTTAATGCGCAAGCCCTTAATATCTTGACCATCCAGTTTAATCGAACCTTGTTGCACGTCATAAAATCGGGTCAATAAATTGGCTATGGTACTTTTGCCGCTGCCACTTTGACCCACCAGAGCAACTGTTTGTCCTTTGGCGATATGAATACTAAGCTCATTGAGCACCCATTCCTTTTCGTAGCGAAAGCGAATATTGCACAATTCAATAGACTCGTTAAAATCGCGTTTTGCAATTGGATTTTCAGGTTCTTTGATGTTAGATTCGGTGGTTAAAACCTCCAGGACGCGTTCGGCTGCAGCATTTCCTTTCTTAACGCTATAACTGGCTTTACTTATGGCTTTGGCAGGTGTTAAAATATTGTAGGCTAGACCCATGTAAACGATAAAGGCCTCTGGGGCTAAGCTGTGCTCTACAAGAACCATGGAACCCCCGAACCAAAGTAAAATTGCGATGACTAAAATCCCTAAAAACTCACTGATCGGGACAGCCAAGCTTTGGCGATGCATTAGTTTGTTTGAAAATCTGAAAAACCGTTGCGTACTGGACTCAAACCGCTCTTGGAACTGTCCCTGAGCATTAAACCCTTTGATAATTTTTAGGCCGCCCAAAGTCTCCTCGACTATGGATAGGAAAATACCTTGTTCTTTTTGGACGCGCCCACTTTTTTGCTTCAAACTTTTACCGATATAGGCAATGGCAAATCCGGATAGGGGAATAAAAATAAAAACAAAGAGGGTGAGTTTTGCACTAATTAAGAGCATGGCGACAATGGTGAAAATGATCATCAAAGGCTCTCGAACCAAAAGTTCTAATATCGATAGAAAGGAATGTTGAATTTCTAAGATGTCCGAGGAAATCCGAGCAATAGTATCTCCTTTTCGTTTTTCAGAGTAATAGGCGATTGGAAGCGCTACAGTTTTGCGGTAGACTTCATTACGTAAATCTTTTAAGACCCCATTTCTCAGGAATGTAATAAAATACATCGCTGTGTAACCAAATAAATTTTTCAATAAAAACGTACTGATCACTAAAGCAATCATCCATGATAATGCATAGAGTTCTCCCTGTGTTTCAATTTGTTGGGTGATGTAGTAATTCATGAGGTCCTCACCATACTGCCCAATGTTACCTAAGCCCTGGAATTCCGGTTTACTCGATACTTTGGTCGCGTTTTGAAAGAGCACTTTGAGCATGGGCATCAAGGACACAAAGGCCAAAGTCCCAAATAGGGCATAGAAGACGTTGGCGATAATATTGAGCCACGCATAACCCATGTAAGGTTTGGCAAAGTGAATAATACTTCGGAAGTATTTCATTAAAGGAGGTTTAGGTCTTTTTTAATCGACTCAATCTGTGGAGACAATGCCGCTTTTGTTTCAGCCGTAACAGTGATGTAATATTTTATTTTGGGCTCTGTACCACTGGGTCGTGCTGCAATTTTCGCCCCATTTTGAGTGTAAAAAATAAGCACATTGGAGGCGGGCAGATCGAGTGGGAATTCTTGACCACTGTTTAAATCTAATACCTTTTGATTTTGATAATCTTCTATTTTAATAACGGGACTTCCTGCGATGGTTTTTGGTGGCTCTTGCCGAAAGGCCGTCATGATTGCCTTTATTTCTTCAGCACCTTGTCTGCCTTTTTTTACCTGAGAAATCAGCGCTTCTTCAAAATAACCGTAACGCTCATAAATTTCTTGAAGATAATTCCAAACCGAGGAGCCCTTGCCATTGAGATAGGCTGCAATCTCACAAATAAGTAAACTTGCAGTTACCGCATCTTTGTCTCGAACAAAATCTCCAACCATATATCCAAAACTTTCCTCGCCACCGCCGATAAATTCTTGCTGTGGAAAATCTTTGACCATTTTGGCGATCCATTTAAAGCCCGTAAGGCCCTCTTTGTAATCTACACCAAAATCATCAGCAAGTAAACGCATCATCGGTGTGGATACGATAGTAGAGGCGATAAAACTCTTTTTGTTTTTTTGATCCTCACTTAAGCCATCGAGTAAAAAATAAGTTTTAATTACCATTGCTTGGTTCCCGTTGAGTAAAGTCAAATCTCCATGGTTATTACGCACGGCAATCCCTAGGCGATCGCAATCAGGATCAGTCCCAATGACCAGGTCAGCACCAAATTCAATAGCCTGGTCCATGGCCATTTGAAGGGCTTGGGGTTCTTCAGGATTTGGGGAACTTACCGTAGGAAAGTTGCCATCCGGTGTGGCTTGTTCCTGGACAATATGCACTTGGTCAAAGCCCGCCGCTGCCAAAACAGGAGGAACCATGGTCACTGAGGTTCCATGAAGTGGCGTAAATACAACACGTAAATCCTTTCGGTTTTGCTCTGTTGCTTTTTTTGGAACGGCGCTTAATGAGGCCTGTATAAAGGCATTATCAACCTCATGATCAATACGCTCAATTAGGTCGTGATTTGGATTAAAATGAATATCCTGATAATCCAAAGCATTAATTTCAGTAATTAAGGCGCTGTCTTGTGGAGGCACGAGTTGACCACCATCTTGCCAATATACCTTATAACCATTGTACTCCGGTGGATTGTGCGAGGCCGTCAGTACGATACCACAATGACAATTTAAATACCGCACCGCAAATGAAAGTTCTGGTGTAGGCCGTAAGGAAGAAAATAATTTAACATGGATTTCATTGGCTGAAAAAACTTCAGCAACGGTTTGCGCTAAGGTGTCGCTATTATGACGGCAATCATAGGCGATCACCACGCGAAGCGATTTCTTAGCAAATTCCTCGGCAAATACTGTTTTCAAATAATTACTGAGTCCTTGAGTGGCTTTACCCAAAGTATATTTATTGATTCTGTTATCTCCAACGCCCATGATCCCCCGCATTCCTCCGGTTCCAAAGGCCAGTGAGGTATAAAAGGCATCCTCGAGGGCTTCCTTTGGGCCATCAATAAGTTTTTGAATAGCGGACTGAGTATTTTGATCAAAATGGGGTTTCAACCAGTTTTGAGCCTTTGATAAAAAGGGGTCTATATTCAATGACATGAGTTTAAAATAGCGATAAACAGAGCAAAAATAGGGAATATACCGCCATTTACTCGAGGTTTAAGGATTCTTTAATACGATAGTTTGGCGTTGATTGTTTACTCCGCAAAATGAGTTCTCCCAGAAATCCTGCAATAAAAAATTGTCCTCCTAAAATCATCGCCGTAAGCGCAATATAAAATTGTGGCCGCTCAGTAATGAGCCGTCCTGTAGGATTCAGGATTAATTTATCGATACCCAAATAAGCCGCAAATAAAAATCCAAGAGCTAACATCAAGGCACCCCAGGCTCCAAATAAGTGCATGGGCCTCTTGCCAAAACGAGAAATAAATGATATGGTAATCAAGTCCAAGAAGCCGCGCAAAAAACGCTCAGAGCCAAATTTTGTATGACCGAATTTACGGGCTTGGTGTTGGACCACGCGTTCTCCGATGTTTTTAAAACCTGCATTACTGGCCAGCACGGGAATATATCGATGCATTTCTCCAGTCACTTCAATGGCTTGAACCACTTCTGCTTTATAAGCCTTTAGGCCACAATTAAAGTCATTTAAGGCTACTCCTGAGGTTTTTCGCGCTGCAAAATTAAAGAGTTTTGAGGGCAGGTTTTTACCCAAATAAGAGTCATAACGCTTTTTCTTCCAGCCAGAAACCATGTCGTACCCTTGCGAGCGCAACATTTCAATCAGGTGGGGGATTTCTTCAGGATTGTCTTGCAAGTCTGCGTCCATGGTGACCACATATTGCCCTTGAGCTCTTGCGAATCCCGCATGCAATGCTTGTGATTTTCCAAAGTTTTTTAGAAACCTTAAACCCTTAATGCGTTTATCTTGAGAAGCCAAAAGGTTAATGATCTCCCAAGAATTATCCTGGCTTCCATCATCAATAAAAATCAATTCATAATCTTTAATCACCCCATCAAGCGACTTGGTGATCCACTGATGCAATTCGCTCAGGGATTCAGCTTCGTTCAGCAAAGGGATGACTATAGAGAGTTCCATGATTTAATGGTTCAGGCGAGAAATCAACACGAAGTTAATCGATTGCAGCGGGGTCTTTTTTCTTAAAAATAAGGCCGACTAAAAGACCAATGACTGCGTGAAAAATAAGTAGAGAGGCATAAGACTTTGCCTGATTCACTATAGAGAAATTATCTTTTGTAGCTAATTCAGCCATGGCTTTGTCAATTTCTGCTTGCGGTGTACCGAATTTAACCATGTATTCTTGAGCCAATTCCATACTGCGCTCATTAAGATATTGCGCCAATTCAGGATCAACAATGGTAAAAATAAGGATGCCTACTAACGTACTTATGGCTAAACCAACGGCACAGGTAATGAAATACGATGAAAATGCTTCTTTAAAACTCATGTATCCGCCTTGGATGCCTTTAGACTTGGCTGTTGAGATAATGCCCATAACCACAACAAGAAGAAGGCTTAAGATACCCACCCACCATTTAGTGAAGAGTTCCGTATCAAAGGCATACATAATAGTGGTGCTCAAGGCGAGCATGAGTCCTAGAATTACACCATGATTGATCGCATTTTTTTTAGGGGTAAGTGCTTCTGACATTTTATTAAATTTAAAGGTTTGGTTTGTACAACAAATGTACTAAAACGAAACGGCTTTTTTTCTAGAAAAAATTGCTCAAACTATTGCTTAATTGCAATTTATCATTAAATTTGCCCCCGCTTAAACGGCGAAAGCTAATGTTTGCCGTGAGAGTTTATCAAACAAGAAGTATCATGAAAAAGGGAATTCATCCAGAAAATTACAGATTAGTTGCATTTAAGGATATGTCTAATGAGGACGTGTTTTTAACAAAATCTACCGCCGATACTAAAGAGACTTTAGAGGTTGACGGTGTTGAATACCCACTCGTAAAGTTGGAGATTTCTCGCAGCTCACACCCTTATTATACTGGGAAACACAAATTGGTTGATACTGCTGGTCGTATTGACAAATTCAAAAACAAATACTCAAAATTCAAAAAATAATATTTTTGAATCTTCCGTAGTAAAGCCTTCGAAAGAAGGCTTTTTTTATTCCTATATTTGTGATTGATGGACCTTCATTGGTCACGATTACCCCTTAACCCATAATCTCTAGTACTATGAATTTGGTGTTTTTTGACCCCGCCCAAAGTTCAGGTTCACTGCCGCTGACCTATACAAGACCTGTTGCTGAGCTGAGAATTGGTGGATTGACTATTTCTGAGAAATGGAACAAACGCTTAAACACGGAAGGTTCATGGCTAACAAAGGAATATCTTCAGCCGATTTACCCCTTTAGGTTTACCACTAATAATACATTTATTAATGGGGCAGTGCTTCCTAATGACGCTCTTGTTTCTAAGATCGATCAATTAGAATCAGGCCATGGTTTGCGTGACAAAAATGGAACAATCGCGTGGCGTTCAGGCCAATGGAGTTCAGATTTAATGCCAGAGGAAATTACCTGGCATGAGTTTGAATCTTCAGCAACTCGAATCCACAATAGCTATGATATATTCACATTGAACGCCCAGGAAATACAGGCTGATTTTGAT
>Ga0181557_1000240_pt1 | contig 72496 bp, 50 predicted proteins | sample 011ome_23_FD_148632 | JGI IMG/M metagenome (GOLD analysis project Ga0181557, IMG submission 148632) | Coastal salt marsh microbial communities from the Groves Creek Marsh, Skidaway Island, Georgia - 011506CT metaG (spades assembly) | ecosystem: Environmental > Aquatic > Marine > Intertidal zone... | reverse complement strand
GAACAGTTGGGCAACTCCAATTGCGTTCTTTAAAAGCTAGGGTTTAAGGTTTCAGGGCAAATTTTGTCCTGTCCCTTCTAAAAATCTTCGTTCTCTTCGTACCGATGGTCGTCCGGCGCGTCCGCGCGGACGACTTTCCCAGCCGGCGAGGACGCCTGTTGGACCAAACTTTCCAAGTTTTTCTTATTTTCGTCGTCTTTTTTCTTCATGTTTGCAATTTCTTTAGCTTTTTGTTCCTTGAGTTCTTTCGATTTTAACGCGCGGAACTGGACTTCGCGAAGCGAGCGGGAAGACTTTTGGGTTTTCTTTCTTCGCGCTTCGTTGCGTCGACCTTTGACGTCGACTGGACAGCACGCGTCCATGGCCCATTGGTAGGCGGCATCGGTGTCTGTGACGAGATTTGAAGGTGTTGGAGCAGTTTGCGAACCGTCGACCGGGACGCCGGTCAAGAGGGCGTTGACGACTTTGACGAGGATTTTCGCCGGTTCCGATCGGTTGAGGAGGTTTTCCGCGTCTACTCTCGCTTTAAATTCTATTTTTGCGCGAGCTTCTTGCACTTCTCCGGAAGATTCGGCAGTGAGTCGTCGATTTTCATCCTGCCATTCCGCGAGAATCTTCTTCGACAACCAAAACGCTTCCATGTTTTCTTGCGTGTTTGCCTTTTTTATCTCGAGCATCGCTTCGTCGCAGGCGCGTCGTAAGTCTTGTTCTTTTTCCCCGTGGACGGCTTGTTTGTACGTGGAGGAGTCTGGGTTTGCCATCAATATCGCGTACGTGTCTACTTCGCGTTCGTAACGAGCTTTCAAACATTTGGCTTCGTATTTGATTTCGTCGTACAAAGTAATGGCCGCGTAGAGGCAGTAGTCTAAATCACCAACAGCTTTGGCGCTGTCCGATAAACCACCTTCGGCTTCGTAGGAGTCTTCGATGAGAAGCTCGATGCCATTCAAGACTTTATTTTTACCGCCGGCAGCGGAGGAGGAGGAGGACTTTTTGTTCTTCTTCAACGCCGCTGCGGTGGTTTTGCGCTTGCGCTCCATGTGGTCCAGGAGCTTTTGGACGCACAACTGACCCAAAGAATCTCTCACGGACTCTTTCAAAGATAACGACGAGTGCATTTCTTTGTCCGTCGCCGCGCGCATGATTGGCGCAGAACCCAGAGGCGGTTCCACGCTTTCGTCGCGAACCATATACTCCCATCGGGCATTCGGCGACAACTTTTGCTGCAGTTGCATGTAAATAATCAACAAGCCCGAGATGTCCTCGTGATTGACGACTTGATTCACGAATAACATCGCGTACTCTTCAAAACTCTTTTCTTGTAAAGGAACCGGTATCATTTGAGAGCAAGTTTCGGAGGACGTTAATTGTTCCGGGGTTATTTGCGCCGCATAATCCAATGGGATGTTTTGCACCGCGCCGTGGAAGGCGGCTTCGTACGACGGAGCAAGGAGACGCGTCATGCTCGCGTCAGCAGTCATGTGCTCTTCCTCGTACGTCGCTCGCATGTACGGTAAAATCGTTTCGTTCCACGGCTTTGAACTGTATTTACTCGGAATGCCGTATTCGATGTACAGCTCAAACGCTCTTTCGAGAAAATACGACACCGTATCTTCGTCGTCCAATTTCGTCTCGTCGTCGTCATCGTTGCCGCCGTTGAATGCAATCACGGATGCGACGGCGCGAATAGAGCGTCCTAAAGTCGCTTCGCGCAAATCCTCTAAAGATCTAAATAAGTAATCCGTCTTTTTCTTGGAACGCGCGTCTTTGTTTGAAGTCAACATGACAACGATTGAATTCAAAGCGTCCAAGTCTTGGAGGGAATAGCAGCACGAGGTAAATAAGGAACAATTTCTTCGAACGGCGGCAACATAGCGTCTGGTAGATTCTGCCTGGCCAATGGATGATATGCAGACTTTCGTTTGAAGCTGGACGTAGAGTTCACCGTCGTCGTCGTATTTTTTACTGCCCAGGGACGCAGCCGCTATCGCCGCGTTTCGTCTATCTTCGTCTTCAGCCTCTGCTACTTCGCTGGTTGCCGGCGACACTGACGACCCAAAACCGATAGTCACGTCCTCCATTTCCACCATCATACCGAGCGAAAACGCAAACTTTTTCGTTTTTTTACGTTTCATGCCGAGTCCCGCTCTCCACGGTTCCGTGACACCGAACATAGGCGTCAACCACGTCAGCGCGTCGATAGCACCCGCGTGCGAGGGATCCTCCGCAAGTGGTGGACCTTCGCGAGGGCGATTATCAGTCCTGGACAATTGCTCATAAATCTGAGCGTTGTGTTCCAACGAATTTCGCGCCAAGCGGTAGCAGACTTTGTGATACAGCGGAATGTTCTCCTTTATTTTCTTCAAGGCCATATTCGCATCTTTCCAAGCCGTCGCCCACGTCTTCTGCTGCGCTGGTGGCAACGCAGCTAAGGCACCTACCGGTAAAAACCTATATTTGTTCACTTCTTTAATCACCGGTGTATTGGATTCAGTCGCTTTTCCTCTCGACTCAAGTGGTACAGTCAACAACGAGCGACACCGCGCCGCGTGGAGTTGGTACAAAGGCTCGAGAAACTCTGGCGCGTTGTCGACGGCGATTTTGAACGAATGTAAAACAGTAGCTATCGGCTCTTTTTGCTTCCGGTAACACTTTGCAAGCTCCAAGTCATATAAATAGGTTTCCGGCGCATTCGATGAGGCTCTCTTGAACGCCACGACCGCCCTCGTGAGCGCGTGCTGATACGCCGACGTCTCCCTTTCGATTTTTTCGCGTCGACCATCGTAAAACGGAAGGCAATTTTGCAAGTTCTCGTAAAAAGCCATACCTTGACGCTCGTAGTTCTCCGCTAACTCATCCTTTACGAGTTCGAGTTGAGATGTAATCGCCTCTGACTCTTCTGCGGTGAGCTTTTGAGACGACGCATTAAACTCGCCTTCCGAGATGACCGCGTCCTTGGTGAGTTGCGATTCGAGTGCGCTTTTCTTCTCTTCGAGAAGAACTATCGTAGCGTGGAGACACGCTCTCAACCAGCTTTGGTGCAAGCGGATGAGCACCATTACTCTGCCGTCGTCGTTCGTTCTGAATTCTTCCGCAGAACACATCTTCCCGCCGTCTGATATGACGACATCCTTCACGGCGTCAAAGTGCACCGCCAGAGATCGCCAACTATCGACGCGTTTCGGATTGTAGCACAAATCATACTTCAACAAGTAGCAGTACTCGCGAGACATGGTCGCGTGCGCAGGTTCGTCCGATGGAGGTTCTTCGGGTGACCATTGAGAGGGACTGTTCGAATTTAACAAAGAAGATAAGAATTTCCAGTTATCGTTGACGACTTCGAGGCTTTGCGAAAGTCTCCGGTGTTCAAGCTTCGCGGAGAGGTAAAACAAATCCGCGAAAATATCTGCATCCTGATTTCGCGGGTCATCTTGTTCATCGTCGATATCCATCATCGCAGAACCGTCACCACCTGCCTCGCCATTATTCTGCCGTTGTTGATGCGCCGCGCCGGTAAAGCTCGGCATCGGCGTCGCCGGACCTCCGATGCTACTTGTCGCGACACCGAACATCCGTCTCTGCAGTCGCGCTTTCTTTGACAACGGAGGCGAATTTTGTTGCAAGAGATTCATTATAGCCGTCGCTTCTGCGGACGTCAACTCCGGGAAGTCACCGTTGTGATTCTGCCAAACCGTGAAGATCTTATCCAAACGAACCAAATCTTCTTTTTGAACAGCCTCTGGCGGCTTTCTGAACGTTCTTCGCACCATACTGACCGCACTTCGAATATTTTCAACAGTCTCTGCGGGCATTTTCGCCTGCTTCGACGCGAGAATATTGTTATCGTCTTCTTCACTATCTTGATCTAGACGAACAGCTTCTTCGACGTACGGTTTTATCGCGCGCCACAACGTAGCCGCTCTTTGCCTTTGCGCCGTCCAAGTCTTGTAGTTCGCTTGGTTTCTCTCGTTCTCGTCCTCTAAGAAGTCTGGCATCATCGATTTTGCAGACAAGAACGATTCTGGCACCTCGCACGCGCCGCCTTCCCTGCGACAATCTCGTAGAGTGAAACCCAAAGGCGTGATGATTTTTGAAAGATCCACGCCGTACGCGCACCATAAACACTGCGCGATAATCGAGTCTAGTCTGTGCAAATCCTCCACATCTTTTCGTATCTTGCTCTCGTACGGATCCATCGCTTTCTTCAATTCGGCCTTCTTCATCGCAGATTGCGTGGGTGGCGGTTTCTTCTTCTGTTGTTGTTGTTGCTTTTTCTTCTTCGCCGCCGCAGCCGCTTTCTTCGTGACTGCTTTTTTACCTCGTTTTTCGGTCTCAAGCTGCTGAGACTTTTCGAGAGAACTTGGGGCAGACGTATCATTTTCCGCCGCTGCGGCTGCTCCATCGGGCACCGCTTGCGGTTTAGGAGACAATCCGACGGCTCTCGATATCACACCAACGATGGATCCAAACATAGACGAAGACGGTTGACTTTGCGTTTGTGTACCGGTTTCTTCATCCGACAGAAGCGGTTTACTCGCAGGTTTCGGCGTAGTTTGCTCGTCCAAATTATTCTCTTCGTCCGTTTCCATCAAGGACGCGGTCTTGTTCGTGTCGTCGTCAGACGTGCTCGCAATCGTGATCACATCTTGAACGTTATCCGGCATTTCTTGTGGTGGCGTCCATCTCTTTTGCAATTTTCGGCTTTCGGCTATGCTTCGACACAACAACGATCTTCTTTCCGACAGCGTGTCTAACCGCTGCCGCAGATACGAACTTCCGGACGCAAAATCTAACGCGTGATAAGCGTGATTGTGCGCCTCGTTATTACCAGCCTTCTTTTTTGCCGAAAGATATGAAGCACTGTTGAAAGCTTTTGATCCGCAGCAACATCTCGCGTCCGCCATGCAAGTGTGCAGTCGCTCGCTCGCATCGCACATCTTTTTGACATCCAAATCATCGAGCATTCCTTCCATTCTCTGCAACGCATCAATCAATTGCGCCGCAGATTCTGCTCCAATCGCTTTCGCGCGACATTTCGATGCATCTCGGTGGTTGAGATTCAACGAAGGATCCGTTGCACCCTTAACGACGTAGGTTTCAAAAGCGACGCACGCGAGCGGATGTAAATTCAGTTGGCGAACTGTGCGCAACGCCACTTCAATCTCACTCTTTGAAAGAGTCGCGGCTGAAACATCCTTCTTATTCGCGATGGGGTCAGTTTCCCTCGCCGCGCCACCGCTTGCCTTTCGCGGCGTCGCGGGAACGTCGTTCTTTTCACTGATAGCAGTGGCATCGCAAAAATCGTCAAAGTTCGAACACAATCGACACAGACACTGCGCGATGGCTCTCAACGCGATGTGATCACCGGTTACGTCAAAGAGTTCAGAGAGCGCGCGAATGAGCGTTTCCGGATCGTTCCCTTCCGCTACCGATGCGTCGCATAGCACTTTAAGCGCGGATGCACGTTCCACAGGGGTCATGACGTACGTTTCCCGATTATCTTCCGATCCGTATTGTTGACTAGAACTACTTTTGTTTCTCGACGTTGCTCTCTTTTTGCTAACGGCTTTCGTCTTCTTCGTAGATTCTTCTCCGCTCGCATCATCGTCTCTATTATCTGCATCTTTCATGCCATCTGGAACGTGCAAAGGTTTTCTGCCGATCAACACCGGCGAGAGTTCAAAGACGAGTTCTTTCGTTTCACCCATGGCGAAACGCGCCGCGGCGCCGGTGACAGTTTCGCGCAAAGAGGTGAGCCGAACCGCGGCATCACACGCCGTTCGGGTGAACCGTTCGGGAGCTTTATCGAGTATCCAGGAATCGTCGTCGAATGTGCTCTTTTTAGAAGGAGGAGCGCTTCGAAGTCCTCGTTGGTCTTTTTTGCTTTCAGATTTCGGGCAACACTCGCGACTGGCGTCTAAATGCTCTCTCGCCGCTTTACCTAATCCCAAAGCTACAGATAATTTATACTCCACGAAGTGAATCTCGCCCCATCTCTCGTTCTTACCTTCCTCGTCAGAGGAAATTTCGTGCGCGCGTTGGACATGTTTTTTAGCGAGCAGCGCCCATCGCTTGGACGTTTCTGCGCCCGATTTGAGCGAATTTGTCTCAAAACATTCCGAGACGACATCAATCGCCGCGTCCGCTAACATCAAGTGCGTTCTCAATCGGATTTCCGGACGGGAGGATACACCATCCACGCCAAAAACTTCCGCTAATTTCAAGATATTTAGAGCGTCTACCGCAGTATCGTCCTTTACATCCGGACGCCATCGCAAGGCGGCCGCAAGTATAAGCTTCCACGCGCAGTCGGCGATGCCGCCATTCTTCGCGTTTATCGCATTCACGTACGAGGACACTTGCGCGCGTTCCTTAGCCGACGCGAGAACAGAAACGCGCTTGCCGCTGTGACGATCCTTTTTCAAGGAATCTAAATTGTTTTTGTTCTCGTGCGCGGTCGTTAATCGATCGTTCGCAGCTTTCAAAGTCTCCATATCCGAGGCACTCAATTTCACCTTTTTCTTCACGAGCGATAGGAAAAGCTTCTCGGCGATTTTCGATTGCGGGCCTTTCCATTTCGACGACGGCGGCGGAAGTGGGGACGCAACATTCGCCTCGGATTCTTTCATCGCTGTCGTCGTCGTCGTCGTCGTCGTCGTTTGCGTTTCGTCTTCAGCAATAGTCGTCAACGTCGGCGTTTTTTCTTTCGTCGTCACTTTTTGTTTCTTGTTCTTGTTCTTGTTTACTCCCTCGGTAATGGTATCACTCGTGACAAACTCGACAGGCACGCCTAATCCGGCTGATCTTGCAGCAGAAGACGTTCCTTTCCTCGAAGGCGTGGATACTCTCGTCGGTGTCGATGACTCTGGCGGTGTCGACGGTGCGGCAACGCCTTTTTCGTCGTCGTCTTCGTCGTCGTCCTCTTCTTCATCGTCGTCGTCGTCCTTGGCCCGTATCGCGCTCTCCTCCGACTCAACCTTGACTTTTACCGCGCCGAGTATCGACGAGGCGACATCATCCCACGCCATGCGTTCGAGCGTAAGCGCGCATTTCGTCCCTTTCGCAGAGATGTCTTTCCTCGCATTTACGCGTTCAAATCTCTCTCGCGCTTTAACCAACCGCTCTTTCGGTTTCGCGTTTGCAAAGTTCGTTTGAATCTCCTTCATTCGCTCGTTCCTCCTGTCTGAATTCAAAATCCTCGCGGCTAAAAACGTCGCCGACGCTTCGTCACCGACCAAAACGCACACTTCGCACAACTCGTTCAAAAGCAACGCGTGCGTCGGCTGCGCTAACAACCCGCTCTCAAATGCCATCCTCGCCAACGCCACGTCGCCTCTCTTCGCGCTCAACTCGCCCATGCGTAACCAACTCGCCACGTCTTCTCGGTCCATTCTTACCGCTTCCGAGTAACATCGAATCGCTTGTTCAAAGCTATAACTCTGGGAAGAAACAGACGATTTTGAACTTAACTTTTCTCGCCGCTGCTTTTCTCCTCCGTCGTCGTCTGAATCGTCCTTGTCGTCTTCGCTTCCCTCGAACTCCTCCTCCTCGAACTCGAACTCGCCGCACTCTTTCGCGAACAAGTTTCCGAGGTTCCTCAGCGCTAACTTCTTCACAGAACACAACGTCGGCGTCAGCTCGTCGTTTTCGCGCATCATCTCGTGATTGACCACGGCGAGTAGAATCTGCTTCGCCTCTTCTCTTTTCGCTTCTTCCTTTAGTATTACATTCTCTCCTCCTTCTTCGTTGTTGTTGTCTTCTTCTTCCTCTTCTGCCAACAATCGGATCGCGGTTTCGTACGACCCGGCGATTCGCGTTTCCTCGGCTTCCGCCGTTCTTCGTTTCCGTTTTTGCGTTTCCGCGTCGTTGTTGTTCTCACTTTCTCCTCGAATCAATCCTTGCTTTTGGTTTTGGTCGTTTTCTTCGTCAAAGTCTCCCTCGCGATGATGATGATGCCGATTGCGTTCGCGACGCTGCGAATCATCGTTCTCGTTGAATGCCGCCCACTCCATCGTTTACTAAAGAGCGCAACAAAAACAGCGCGTCTTTTCGTTTAAAAAACGAACAACGACAGAATACTACTAATAAAACAGCAGAGCAAACAACAGACGACGACGGCAAGGAAGAAAGAGAGAGACAGAGAGAGAGAAACGACTCTATTATAATATCAAAGGAATGCGTTCTCGTGTTCGTTCTTTTTAAAAAGGAGAGCTTCTTCGAACAAAAAAATCTGAGGAAAAGAAAAATTTGAATTTTTTTAGACAGATGACAGACTGACAGACACTTGAGAAAGAAAACTTTGAGAGAAAAAGAAGAGACGAAAAAACACATTTGCACGAATGCGATATATTTAATACACAGAGAGTATACTAAAAGCGTCATTTATGTATCATCGGAGAAGAGAGAAAGTTTGAAGAGAAAAAGTCGCCGCTGTTGTTGTTGGTATTGCGTTGTTGTCGGTGTCAGAAAAAGAAGCGTTTAGGGTGGTTTTGCGAAATGAAAAGAGCGCATTTGCGCCTTTTTTTTCTCCTTGAAGTGTTTCTTCTGCACCTTCTTCTGTTCTCATCGTCATCATCATCATCGTTCGCATCATCGGCCGAGAACAAAGACGAGGAGAAGAAAAGACCGTCGTTTCCTGCGTTATCGTTGCTCTTCTCGGGGGAAGAAGACAACGAGCGTGTATCTGATGATTCGCTCTTCTTCTTTGGCGGCGAAAAAGAGGGAGAATCTTCTTTAGCAAAGCAGAAGAAGTTTTCTCGTCATCGAGAACGAGACGATGATTCTTTTAAGCCAATTTTGAGCAAAGAGGAAAAATCTCGCGGCGTGTTGATCGTCTGCTCGGAGTTTGCCGGTCTCGTACCGAACGGCGGGATTGGAACGTTTTATACCTCCCTGGCGAACGTTTTATCGTCGAAAGAAGACGAAGAAGGAAAAGAGGAGAGATTTTTTAACGTGACTTTAGTGTACACGCAAGGACGAAAAGTACACGGGAAGATTCATAAAAAGTTGCGCGACGAAGAGGACGACGACGACAAAAGACGGCGACGACGCGCGGAGGATCCGTTTACGCAATGGCAAGAGTATTACAAAGATCGGTTGAACGTAAACTTGGTTCCGCTCCCGCCGCACCGCGTTTCCGGGATAACGTATCACGCCGCAACCTCTTACGCGGTTTTAGATTGGATTTTACTGGAACAAGCGAAGACGAACAAACCGTTCGACGTGATACATTTTGCGGATTGGCAAGGCGTCGGGTATTACAGTTTGTTGCACAAGAAGAGCGGTTTAGGATTGAAGAACTCGTTGTTGATGGTGATGACGCACGGGCCGTTGCTTTGGGCGCGGAAAGCGAACGAGGAGAAGATTGAATCAGTGGAGGATTTAGAAAGTCATTTTTTAGAGATGAAAAGCGTAGAGTTAGCGGACGTGGTCGTCTCTCCGAGCGAGTATTTGTTAGATTGGATGGAAGGGGAGGCGGGATGGACGCTGGCGGAGAACGCGTTCGTGCAGCCGTACGTTTTGCCGGTGGAGGCGAAAGAAGCCGTGAGAGAGGCGCTGGACGTGGAGAAGTACGTCAGAGATCGGTTGGGTCACACGAGTATAGGCGAAGGAGGAGGAGGAGGAGGAGAGAGAGTAGATGTGAAGGAATCCATAGCAGGTAAGATTACGTCTTGGTTAAGGAGCGCGCTGATGGGGGAAAAGAAAATAGAAGAAGAGAACGTAGAAGTAGCAGTAGAAGAGAAAGAGAAAGAAACGGACGACAATGAAGACGAACGAGAAGAATCAGCCACCATCGAATTAATTCAGGAGTTTGTCTTTTTCGGACGATTGGAAACGCGAAAAGGTGTTATTTTGTTCTGCGACGCCATCGACGCTTTACTTCGTAAACTCGACGTGAAACCGTTCAAAGTCACTTTTTTGGGTTCCGATAGAAACAAAATCGATCGCGAACCGTCGAAACGCTTCGTCGAGCGTCGTTCGCGTCCGTGGCGAGAGGAGAAAAACAGAGCAAAAGTGACAGAAGTGAACGTATTCACGGAGAAGAACTCCGCGGAAGCGTTGCGGTATTTACTCGAGAAAGGAAAGAGGCGGTTGGCGGTGTTGCCTTCGCTGGTGGAAAATTCACCGTTGAGCGTGTTTGAGTTGTTCGGCGTGAACGCGCCGTTCATCGCTTCCGACGCCGGTGGTATGCCTGAGCTCGTGAAGCGAAGAACAAACGTTGTTTTAAGCAAGTATGAAAAAAAAGAGTTTGACATTTTGTTCCCAAGAAATTCCGTCAACGCGTTGTCGGAAAAGTTGAGAGAGATTTTAGACCACGGCTTTGTTACGAACGCCTTTGAAAGCACCGTCGATGTCATCAAAAACGAACAGAGATGGGTGCAGTTTCACAAAGATGTGGCCATGTCGCGCGAATTGATGCTCAAATCTTCACCTTCTTCCTCCTCCCCAGGCGCCGCAGTTCTTCGGAGAATGAAGAAAATTACCGAGGAATCCGAGATGGTTCGTGACATCGTCGATATGAGAGCGCACAACGTCTCCAAAGGCATACTCATCGTTGTCGCCACGAGAGACGTGGACGAGAAACTCGCGAGAACGTTAAAATCCATTTCCAAACAGAAACACGTGAAACCGAAAGCTGTCGTCGTGTGCACCTCGAGCGAGCGGAACCCAGCGTTTCATCAAGTGGACAAAGACAGCAAAAATCTCGATTACGATTTGAGTGTGGTTGAAAAGATTGGCGCCTCGTTGGCAGTCTGTCGTAATTTTGCATTCAAAACGGCCATTTTGAATCGAGAGAAGAATGGCTTCAGCGAAATTGCATTTGTGGATGCCGGGAACGTGTTGGAGCCGCACGCGTTGCGCGTGTTTCAATCCGCTTTGTTTCGGTTCGATGCGAACGTTGTGACCTCGTTCGCGCACGTCTACGACGGGACCTCTGCGCTCGCCGAAGATGCGGATATCCGGAAGTTAACCTCGGCGAATATGCGCCAATTTCAACCGTTCTTAGGCGCGGCATTTCCAGTCGCTACGACGAGAAATTGCATGGGCGGTCCGGTATTCATGGTCACTTTAAACTCATTAATCAATCACGCCGGTTTGGTCTTATTCGACAAAAGTCACTCGGATGGCTACGACGTGTGGGAGATTCTCTCACGATTGACATTAAACGGCGCGAAATTAGAGGTCATTCCTCGAGCCATGTTCTGGACTGGATCGGTTATGAAAGGGACTAAATATACCAAAGACGACCGCGCAGGTCGTTTCGCGACGGAAAAATTAAGAGAAGCGGTCAAGAAAGCGCCTTCGCCGGCGGAATTTCGCCCGATTTTTCGAGAAGAGAAGGAAAAGGATGAACTGTAAAATTTGTAACGATACGATAAAATACCTAGGTACTAGTACAACACGCGGCATACAACAATCTAACTCGTTACAATGGAGAACGACCGGCTAATACTATACATCCTTTCTTCTTACAACAACGGCATCGGGAGTTTCTTCGAGGCGTTCACCAACTCCTTCGAGTGATTCGCAAACCAAACGCGATCTCTTTTCACGCATTCAATCAACATCTTCGGTCTCGAGACGTCGCCGCTGTGCCCGGTACCTTTACCTGCCGGTTTAAACTGGACGAAATCGCAAACTTCCAAATCAAAAACTTCCAACAACGTTTGGATTTGCGAATAGTGTTCCAAGCATCTTGTTTTCTGTTGAATCTTTCGCGTGTACGGACACTTGACCTCTACGATCTTCCCGCTTTCAGTCAATCCGTCCGGCGACGCGCCTAGAAACCAATATTCTCCATCGTCGTGCGTTTTCAAACCGCACGGAATGCACACTTCGCCGGTAATCGCCTCGTAATGTTTTATCGCGATTTCCTCGTAATAATCGCCGTGCTTCGTCGCCGGCACTTTATTCATCGCCGGCGGTATCGCTATTCGATTCGCGCGACCGTCGTCACCCATCTCCTCGTACCGTTCTCTCTGTTTAAACTTCTTCTCCATAATTTTATCCATCGTCATATCTCTCCTCTTTTCCAAACCAAGAATCCCTCCCACGTCCGACGCGGTGACCATCGCGACGCGTTTCCGAAACCACGCGTCCGATAGCTGTTTCGGATACCTCTTTTCATTTTCCTCCTGTAGTACCCGTTGTAAAATCGCTTTGCCTCTCTCTTCGTCGTATTCAAACGACGACGAACCATTATCATCGTCTTCTTTACTCACACCTCCTCCTCTGTTCTCGCTGTCGTATCGCACGTAAATCTGCGCGTTTTCTTTCGACTTTGCGCGTCGTCGTCGCAAAGCTTCGCCGCCTTCGAGCACACTTCTTTTTCCGTTCAACTCTGCGACGGAAACCCCTAATTTCAACTCCAATCGTTCCGCGAGAGGGAGTCTTTGCTTTCTCGGCGCGTCGCGGTTTTTCGCCTTGTTCGAGCGAGACGGGTGCGCCTGGCTCGTCGTCGTCGTCGTGCGCATTCGGAGCTGGGAAGACATTCTTCTCGTCCGTCTGTCTCTCTCTTTCTGTTACGCGTAATGGGGAAAGGAAAGAGAAAAAAATGCAAAACAACACTCACACGCGGCCGCTGTAAAACAAAAGTTCGAGGAAACGAGAGACAAAAAATAAGCGGCACTTTTGCGCACGCACCGAACCCTTCCGTATTACGCGACATTGCGACAAATATCTCGCGACTTCGAATTCGTTAAAATGAGTGTGAATGTGCGCGTGTTCTTTTTGTTTTTCGCGACGTTGATGACGCATTCAACATTCTCGCGCGCGGAAGAAACAACTCCTTCTGTTTTTCCGACAAGGAAACTCTTAGGAGGTGCCTCGAACACACCCAACAGTCCGTATAACCAGTTACCTCCGCCGCCGCCGCCGTCGACGTTGAACCAAAAAGTTTTTAAATTCGCGTGGAATTACGTCGTCGATTTAATCAGCGCACGGGGTGCCGAAACGGCAGCCATCGAGCAGATGAAAATCGAAGAGAAACATCAAACTTTGCCAAAGACAAATTCCGAAAGCGAGTTTGCGAATACGCTGACGAGGATGGCGAACGCGCTGTCCACGGAGAAAGGATTGGCGAGGATTGAACACGGATTGGATGATTTCTCGGAGATTGATAGTTCCGTGCACGATGCGTTGTGTCGCTCGGACGCGTTCGTGAGAGAGTTTAATCAAAGTCAGTTCGACGACAGCTACGTGCAGGCGTTCCCGATGGACGGCGAGGACATTCCGAGCGGATGTTATCGAGGATGTATTCTAGGGAACGACTGGAAAACTACGATAGCAAAGTTCTACGGCATACGACGCACTTTGACTTTTAACAGCTGGCGGGGTAAGTGTTTCAAGAAAGTGGTCGATGAAATCGACGGGTCGGAGACGACGGCGGTGACCAACCGAATCAAGCTCAGCTACGGCCCAATCGTGAACGCTTTACTTGGCTTAAACGAACCAATCGAGTTGTATAAAGGCGACGTAGAGTACGACGCGACGTCGATTTTTGATGGCAAAGCAGCAATCGGTATCAACTATTCGAAATTTGGCCACGAGTTTAGCAAGTTTCGAGACGAGATCCGCGAGGTATACCCTGGCGTGTATGTGGGTAAAATGTGGATGATGCCCGGTTTGGACCTTTTTCCGAGAGAAGACGGGACGGATTCTATATTCAAAGTACCGGAAAACGGGACGCCGCAATTTGCGATGAACTTTATGCTGATGAAAGAGAACGACGACGAGGACGGTACGAATGCTGGTAGCAGTAGTAGCGTCCCGAATTAATGATGATGATGATGATGATGATGATGATGAATAAATACTGGCTTTATCTTACAAATCGCTTTTTTTTATTTCTTTCCGAATCTCAACAACTGCGCGCACGTAAAATCTGGCTGCTCCAGGTGCGGAACGTGCCCGCTCTCTTCCACCCACACCAACTCGCAGTCTTGAATTTCTTTCTCAAACCTCTCCGCGTTTTCAGGTTCCAAAATCTTATCGCCTCTTCCCCACAACACCATCGTCTTCGTCGTCAATTGCGGAATCTTCTCGACGACTCGGAACCCGCCGGATCGCATGAAACTCAACGTCGCGTCGTTCCATTGCGGTAAAAGCGTGTGTAATCTCCCGACGTTTTGCGCGTCATCTGTTGCATACTTTTGGTCGAAATACGCCATCTTATTCGCCCCGGACCTCAACCATCTCGTTCTCAAAATATCCACCCCCGCTTTGGCAATCGGCGTCGGCAACATTCCCATCGGTCCAATCCCATCGATAAAACCTTGAGCGTCGATTAAAACCAACCGTGTGACCGCTTCCGGGTACCGACTCGCAAATTCAATCGCCGCCGCCCCACCTAAACTCGCCCCGGCTAAAACGATCGGTCGATTCACGTTCTGTTTCCACCACGCGTACAAGTGCGCGCACTTCGCCTCCGGCGAATAGTCCCCGACGCCCCCGTCCAAACCGTCCGTAAACCCCCACCCTAACAAATCCAAAGCGTACACTTCTGCGCCGTTTTCTTCCAACTTTGGAAACAATCTCCGATACTCTAAGCACGAGGAATCAAATCCGTGCAGTAAAACGAACGGATGGTATTCGTCGCTCGCGTCCTCTCGCTTCTCGCTTTGCACTAAAGACGTCATGACGTTCTTTTCTCTCCCTTCCACGGGAACTTCGACCACTTGGACTCTTCTCGCCATTTCAATCGCCGCTGGTTCGATGAACTCTGAAACCTCTGTTGGGATAAAGGACGAGGGCGAGGATGATTTTATCGCGCTCACCGCCGCTCGTCTTTGCCGCCTGGATGATGATGATGATTTCTCCCGACCATATCTTTGTTGTTGTTTCCCCAAGCCTTGAGGAAGAGGAAGAGTACGATGCGAAAGAGAAGACATGATGATAGTCATAATACTAACTCAGACGATGGAGAGGTCTTCGTCGCTCTGTTCTTCTTCTTTAGAGGTCTCTCGTGATGATGTAATAATAATACGCGCGCGCGCGCGAAAAGTCGTTTATTTGTGAAGAGAAAGATATGGATTTTCAATTCTGCTTTACAAAAAAATCTATTATTCTTTCACGGTGGGCTTCGGATCGATGACGCGCAACTGGCCTCCGGAACACGGCCACTGGCCGATCGCTCTGGCGACTTCCCACCCGGCATCTCTTAAGCCGTGTTTCTTTAACGTCCCGACGTGCGCGAAATTTCGGTCCCAGTAGTTTCGATACGTCGGTCGCGTTCGTCCAATTTTTTCGTCGCCGGAAGAGGAGGCGTCGAGTTTACCAGAGGAGGAGGAGGAGGATTGAACCGCTAACGGCGGCGCTAACCCGAACGCGTTGACTTTGTCGCAAATTTGTAACGCGAATAAAGTGGCGACGATGGATATTGGAGCGCGAGAAGAGGAGGAGATATCTCTCGCGCCGGATGGGGCTCCGGTTTCGTGGGAGTTCTGGTCGAGCGCGTTGGCGACTCGGTGGAAGGTTTGGAGGATGCGGACGAGGAGGCGAGGTTCGATGGCAGCAACGGAAGGAACACCACCGCTGTCTACTCTTACTCCTCCTTTCTCTTCTTCAGAACGACGAAGTTGCTCGAATGCGCGTATGAAAGGAGGGTAGGTACCTCTCAATGCCGCGCGACTGAAGAGTTCGTGTAAAACAATCGTCGAGTTTCTCGCCACGATCGATTCGAGCGTTTGCGGATGTAACGCGTTTCTGCGTCGTCTTCGTTTCGCGTTTCGCATTTTTGCGCCTTCGTTTTCATTCTCCAACTCGCTATCGTCTTCTGGTTCCACGTCGTCGTCTTCTTCGCGACCGGCAAAGGCATTTTTGTTTGAAACCAAATTGCGCAAATCGTTCGCCGCGGCGAAATCAAACGTCGTTCGCGCGCCTACATCTTTCTCGAATCCAACTGTCCGTCCTAAATCTGTTCGAATAACCGCCTCGTGTTTATCTATTTGCTCTCCTAGCGCCTTTTCCTTCAACGTTCCAGACGTACCGACGACTGCGCACGTCTTAAATCTCGGGAACTCTTTCCGTTCTTTACTACTGCGACTACTACTACTACTACTACTACTACTACTACCACTACTACTACTAAATGCTCGTCCAATCAACCCGTCGTCCAAATACTCCGTGGGAATCTCCAACCTCGGCGACACGCCGTTTGGAATGTCCCCTTCCAAAACCATCTTCATCACCCTAGATCCTCGCACTAACGGTAATTTCTCTAAAAACGACTTCGTCAGCTGAATCGCGTTCGTACCGTCATCCTCGCCGTCGTCATTTGTATCGTCGACGTCCAATACCAAACACTTCCTCGCCTCTTCAATCAAACTCGCGTTCAACGGCGCGTTCTTCGGATCCAACTCGAACGATTTCCATATCTGCCGTTTAAAGAAATCCGGCGGGTGTCTCGACCGACACCTGCCGGAATTCACGTCCGGTATTATCGTCCCCAGTCGAAACTTCTTCGACGGTAAATCCAACAGGTGATCTTGCTTCCGTTTCTCCCTCGCTTCTAACTTTCGCTCCTCTTGCTTCTCGCTGAGATTTTGCTCGAGGTTTTCGTCCCATTTCAAGTCGTCTTGGTAATCGTCTTCCATCGAATCCATTGACGACGACGACGGCGCTTTGAAACTCGTCTCATCTTTACTCCGAATGCCCAAAACCAAATCTTTCAAAAACAAAACCAATCGATCACCGCTTCCTTTCGTCCTCGTCTCGTTCCTCGTTTCCTTCCCATTAAACTCTCCGATTTCTGTTAAAAAGAAAATCCGAAACGCGAATAGCGCGAGTAAAAAAACGAGCACATATCGAACGACTCGATTGTTCTTCTTCGTGTTCAACGCTCGTTTCTTAACGGGAAATTTCATCATCACCTTCGCATTGGTGTTGTTTGTTTTGCTCAGTAACAGCCGCTCGTCGCGAGTAGTACTCGTAGCAGTGGTAGTATTCTCGTCGTCCTTGTTGTTCTCTCCTCCTAATCCTCCTCCTCGGCGCATAAAGTGTGCGTTTAAACGACTACGAAGAGTAGAGCGTACACAACTCTCTTTCGTTGTGCAGATTTGGATGTCTTTTTTGTATCTAAAAACTTCACTGTACAACTGTAATGCGACAACATCAACAACGGGAGAAGAAGCATGGGACGAAGAAAGAATCCGCATCCTAAACGAGCGGAAAATGCGAGGACGGTTTTGAAGGGAGAAGAGTTTAGGGAAAAAGAAGAAGTTAAAGAACCGGTGGTGGTGTGTTTGCAAATACCAGATGATGATGATGATGATGATGAAATGGACGAACAGATACGAAAAGAAGAACCTGCTTTTAGGAAAGGATCGAAGAGAAAGAGAACGCAACACGAGTGCGATGTTTGCGATAAAGCTTTTCGTGATTCTAGTACTTTGAAAGATCACATGCGTATTCACACGAACGAGAGACCGTACGAATGTGATGTATGCGAGAAGCGTTTTCGTACATCTGGTCATTTGAACGAACACATGCGTACTCACACGAACGAGAGACCGTACGAATGTGATGTGTGCGAGAAGCGTTTTCGTACATCTGGTCATTTGAACGAACACATGCGTACTCACACGAACGAGAGACCGTACGAATGTGATGTGTGCGAGAAGCGTTTTACTACATCTGGTAATTTGACAAACCACATGCGTATTCACACGAACGAGAAGCCGTACGAGTGTGATGTGTGCGAGATGAAGTTTCGTCAACTTGGTAATTTGCAAAACCACGTGCGTATTCACACGAACGAGAAACCGTATGAGTGTGAGGTTTGCGAGAGGTGTTTTCGTGAATCTAGTACTTTGAAGAAGCACATGCGTATTCACACGAACGAGAAACCGTATGAATGTGAAGCTTGCGAGATGAAGTTTCGTCAACTTAGTAACTTTAGAAGGCACATGCGTACTCAACATTAGCTCATTTGTAGTTCTAAAAGTACACGCATACACGTCGTACATTCATCGCAGATACCGAACAACGAATCAAACTTGTCTACAATAATCGACTTGTCTAAAAATTTGACCACCTTTTGATGAAGAAATTTTTCTTCATGCATTCTTGAAAAACGCTCGTATTTTTTCTCTCTCTGATCTAAAAAACGACACTACTACTACGAGTGGCTTCGCGCGCGAATTGAATTGAAGAAAAGATGTCCTCGCAAATGACCGGGATGAAACCAGCGCACGAGCAAAGTTTCGACTTCGACGACTACGCGTACGCGCAAGCGCCCGGGTCGCACGGCGGGGGCATCGACGGCGAAAACGCGTTCGTGCCTCCCAGGTGTGTTTTTTCGTTTTTGGAATGCGGAGTAAAAATTAGGGGATTAATATTAGTCGTTTTGAAGATGTTTCGATGATGATGAAGACGATGACGACGACAAAAATCGAATCCTTAATGTTCTTCTTGTCTTCCTGATGATTTCGCGCGCGATTGATGATGATGCGAGGGCCGGGATGAGCGGTGATTACTAGTGCGATTTGAGATTTGTTCTGATCCACTTGTGTTTTTTTTTATATCGAAACGCCTTGCGAGCGTTTTTTTTCTCTCTCTCCTCTCTGATGATGATGATGGCGAACTAAGTAATGCACTCATTTCCTCTCCTTTTCAAACAGGTACCGAGCGTTTAGTAAGTACAACGATAAACCGGGCACAGGAAAGACGGGGTATTTTGATATTCCTCCGAACAATTACCCGTTTTACATGGAAGAGGAGAAGTACGTTTTTTGCTCTCGCGCTCGTATTTTTTAGTATATGACACGTCTTAAATACGCTAACGATGATTGAACTTCGTCAACCTAAAAACGAACAGATACTGTCCAAAAACCACTCGCGACGGTGCCAACGTGACTGAATGGACCGACCCGTACGAGCCGACTCCGGAACAAGAAGCCGAGGACCGCCAAAAAGCCTTCGAAGCCGGCATCCCGCACGGCGAATACGTCTACCGAAAACGCTACGGCGACTGCCCCATCCTCTCCTTACTCGTAACTTCCGAACTTCACACCGACACCGAATACGGAGGCCCGTTTTGGATCCACGTTCCGTCTAAAATCCGAGTCTCCGATTTGCGCGACTACATCCGCGACCGGTCCGGTATCATGCCCGGGCTCATGAAACTCGCCTATCGCGGTCAAAGCTTGGACGACGAGAGTCGCAAGTTGGAACACTACGGCGTGAGATATTGGAATAAAAAGTTTCCCGATTGGCCGTTGGTCATCAAGAGATGAAGCTTGATGTGCGAAAGAAAGAGTGTAAAGAGATGATTGATTTGAGCTATTGCTCGTTTGAGCGTTCGTTAGTTACTCTTTGTCTCGAAAAAATCCTCACACCATTGCTTCATTGCATCATCGGTAGTCTACTAAACCATCCCATCACGATGTCACCCACTATTAACACGTCGTCGTTCGCCTCCGCGATCCGACATTCATTCTTCTCGTCGACATCCTCGTCCAGAAGTCCTCCTTATTCTTCTTCTTCCTCCTCTACACGACAAACAAACGTCAAAACGTACGCGTCGAACGCAACGCCCCCAGTCCCACTCTCCCCCACTCACGAGTGCGCGGTGCTCGCGCTCGGTTGATTTTGGGGACCACAGTCGGTTTATCAAAAGATGACAGGCATCGTTGAATCGACGAAAGTTGGGTATTGCGGCGGCGAGACGGAAAATCCGACGTATACCTCCGTCTGCAATGGAGATGGACACACGGAAGCGATAAAGTTGGATTTTGTTAAAAATGAAACGAATTTCGAGAAAATTTTAGAGGTTTTCTTCAATGAACATTCGCCGCAATGGAAGGCGAAAGCGCAGTATAAGAGCGCGATTTGGTGCCAAAACGAAGCGCAGCATGCAGTGGCGATAAGAATGATTGAAAATTTGGAAAGGGATGGAAAAGGTCCGATTAAAACGGACGTGTATTCACCTTCGGAGAGTTCCGTGACGATTTGGTACGACGCGGAGGAATATCACCAAGATTTTTACGCGAAACAAAGCGCGAGAAGTTGGATTTAAAGAGCATCTCTCTCTCTGCATGTCCTCTCCTCTCGTTTTTCTCGAATTTGTGCGCTGTTTTTCATACGTGTGACGAGCGCGTCGATAAGTGTGATCATTTTCACATTTGACGCGCTTCGATAATAAACAGCCGCTTGCTTACGCGAGAAGAAACGAAGTGAATACGCATGGACCTCCGCAATGGAGGACGATCCAAATATATGCACATGTTGTACATTATATATATTAGTATTACAACGCAATCTTATATTCTAAAGCCTCTACGTTTTCCAATCCTTCTTCGTACGGGAACAGACGACTCTCAAAACTCCTCCCGAAACCTTTCATCAAAACACTCGTTTCGTTCACCTCGACGACACAAAACGGTCCCGGATGCCCTTTATCTTCGTCGCTGGCTAACATTGGCGACTCCAAAACGACAAAGTGCGTGCCATGCTCGTCCACGTGAACGCCGCCTTCGTGTTGGTGCCCGCTGAAGACGCATTTGACGCACCCGTCGCCGACTTTTTGTATCACTTCTAAAACTTCGTCGTAATTCCACAACAACGTTCTCCCGGTTCCGCTGGTCGTTTTCGGGTGCACGAGTAAGTGGCAAAAAATCAACACTTTCTCTTCGTTCTCTTTCGACCTTTTCAATTCTGCTCTCAACCATTCCAGCTGCGTCGCTCCGACGCCGCCGTTAAACGGCACCCACCTCCCATTCAACCCCTCTAAGTCCTTAAAATACGGAAACGTCCCGCTCATCCTCTCTGTTTGCACGACGTCTGGATTCTCGTCGCACCACTTATCCGCGTTCGGGTTGTGTTTTCTCAACAACGACAAAGCCTCCTCGTCCAACCCTTGCTCTCGTCCTTTGCTATAAATCGACACGTCGTACGGGTTCAATATAATCACCTTCCATTTCTCGTGTGGTTTCTTCGCGTAATACAAATCCCCATCCTCAGAAGCGCACTTAAACGTTAATCCATCTTTCGAATACGACTCGATTCCTTCTTTCTTCAAATCCACGCCGTCGATTAACTCTCTTCGCGTAAAATTATACAACTCGTGGTTCCCGATGGTAAATATCCAGTCGCGGCACGCGCTCCGATCTAAAATCTCCATCACGTCCGCCAATTGCCGGCGGCCTTCCGATATCGGTTTAAACGAATCCGTTTGGAAATCAAACGCGCACTGGTGGTCGATGATGTCCCCGTTGTGGACGATGAAATCAATGCCCCGCGTCTTGGCGGATCTCGCGCCGCCAGTCGTCGTGTTGTTTAGGGTGGTGGTATCCTCCTCGAGTTCATGGTGGTGCAAATTGAAGTGCTCCACCGCGTTCCTGGCGACGTTCAGAGCGTTTCGGTACCTCCGAACTTGCGAGCCGCTGAAATTCGTCCGGTCGTCCGTGTCGCAGTACTGAATGTCCGCCAGTAATCCGAATTTAAACAACGGAGGAGGATGAAGAGAAGACGAAGGATTTTTCCCGGAAGTGGATGCTTTATCTGTTTTGTTGTCCGACGACGAACATCGCGCCGGTGCTTTCAGATGATGATGATGAGTGCGACGATCCATGGCAAAACGTCGTCGTCGTGAGAAAGTGTGTGTTCTTCTTTTGCTGCTCGTATTTGAGAGCAGGTGAATGCGTTTTACGGTCGATGATGTTATCTGGGTGGTTGTTTCCCACGACGTTGCGAAGGATTTCGCAGAAAATGCAAATCGCATGCTTTTTTGTGAGGGAGATGAGAAAAAAAGGAAAATGGTATTAAACGCTTCAATCTCTCTCTCTCTCTCTCTCTACCTACCTACTAACCTGCGAATGATGATAATAATAATACTCCTCGTCGGATGAAGAATCGTCTTTTTTTTTCGTGTCGTCCTCGTCCGAGGAGTCGTGGAAGACGTACCTGTCCCAAGTTTGCATCACAGGCGCGAGGCCCGGTAACTCGTCGAAAATCTCCGCGTATCCGCTCAAGATTTTGTGGCCGTCGACGATTTGAATGACTTCTTCTTCTTCCTCCTCCTCTTCTTCGTACTCTTTCGCTGCGTCGTTTTCGTTTGCGTCTCTGGAGACGAATCGTAAGGCGTCTTGTTCGAACTCGAAGGTGTATTTGTCTTCAAAATTCCACGCGTCGTACTCTTCTTGCTCCTCCGGAAGATGGAAAAGCGGCTCGTCGATGATGCGCGTGCGCATGATGCCGCACATCGGACACTCTTGGCAGAGCACGTCTTCGAGCTTTTCCACCGCGGATTCCGCGGTGTGACCAGTGGCCGTTTTTGGAGGCGGCCCCCACAGTTTTACTTTCGGCTTCAAACGAATCGGGAGTGGGATTTTGAGACATTTCATCAACGAGAGGCACTGATTGCGTTCGTCGTCGAGCATTAACGGCAACGCCTCGCGGAGCAAGCAGGCGCAATGAAACGCGTGCGTACACGGAAATGCGTAGAACGGGGCCAATTTAGCACAATCCGAGGAATCCGGGACCTTACCGTTACGCAGGACTGGTTTTTTGCACGTCGCGCACGGCTCCTCTGCGTCGATTTCTAAATCTTTCGATTGAATTTGACGCACTTGTTCGCGCACGAGTGCGGTGATTTCACTGTCTCGTTCGATGTCTTTCTTCATCGTTTCGATGGCATTTTGGTACTTGTGCAACGCTTCGAGAACGGCGTCGCGAACGGCGTCGATTTTCGTGAAATCAGGGAGTAACGGGAGGATGTCTTCCACGCCGAGAATTCTAGTGGCGTTGTCCTTCTCCGCTCCTTGTCCTCCCGATTGTTGTTCGCGAACGTTGTTGTCTTTGGTCGTCTCCTTGAGAAATTTCAAAGCTACTTTGACTTTTTGCTCGACGAGCGATTCTTGGTTGACATTCTCTTTCGAATCAGGAGGTGCGCAATTATCGATGACGTGCTTCGCGATCTCCAACCAAAGCGTCTTGCGTCTCAAATGCGCGGTTTCTTCGCGCTCGATTTCAGAGTCGCTCTCTCCCTCGTCGCTCGTATCCTCGTCCTCATCCTCATCCTCGCTGCTCTCGTCTTCATCGCTTTCGTGTCTAATCGCCAGTTTCTTTTGCATCTCCTTCAATAACAAAGACGTTTTACTCTTCTTATTGCCAACACCACCGCTACCACCAAAATATGCGTGGTTGATGCCACCGTCGAAATCGTACGAGTTTGAGACTGGCGCGTCGGCGATGGTCTTCGCCAACTCGACGTCGTTCCCGTGCTCCAACGCAGCTCGTATGGCTTCTTCGTACTCTTTCAACAAACAGTGCAGAAATGCGACGCATTTATACGCGACTTTTTTATCCATGCGCGACTCGAGTAACGTCAACGCGTATCGCGGGTCGTAATACGCGAACTGATTCCTCTTGGCGTTGTTCCCGGTGGCGTTCGCCACGGCAACTTCGAAAAAGTTTTCCTCTCTCGTGCCGAACGATTCCACTTCTTCCGATCTAACCGCTTCTCTCAAATAACTTTCCAACTCTTGAAACAATTCCTCTCGAAACCCGTTCGCTAAAGATTCCACGTACAACGTCGTCAATAAGTTGTGACTGGCTAAATCTCTCGCGGCTGACGAGGAGACGTTCGGTTCCGCGCACGCTCTTCGCAAGTATCGAATCGCGTTTTCCACCGCATTTTCATCTTTCGACCCGACGAATGGCGTGAAGGCATACAGAACGCGCTTTGGTTCCACCCTCCTCGTGCCTTGCCGGATTAAGAAATCCGTCGTTTTCTCCGGATTCAATTCGAAACACTTTTCGATCGAATCGCAAATTAACTCCGACGGCACCTCGACGTTCGCCAACGCGTCCAAAGTCAAATCGATGTCTCGCTTTTCGTCGAGGAAGTAAGCGATGACTTTTTCATGTTCGCCTTGCGCGGACGCGAAAGAAACTTCGAGATCGCGATCGCTAGTTTTCTCTATTTTTCTCTTCGTCAGCTGCGTGTCGATATCTCGCTTAAATTGGCGAAGGAAAGCGGCAAATTTTAAGCGCGTTTCCAAGACGTGTTTGCCTTTCTCTTCGGCTCTTTGAATAGCACTCAGATGTAAATCGACCAGGAAGTTTGCAAGCATCGAGCGTTTCGCAGCATCTTCGTCAACGGCAGATTTTTGTTGAGCATTCTTGTTGTCTTTGCCTCCTCCATCGACATTTATGTTACTACCGCTTTTCTTCGCGGCGCCTTTACCGCCGCTCGTCTCGGATTTGCCGCTCCCGATACCGGAAACCAAAACACCGCCGCCCGGGAGAAGCGCGACTTTATTCAGCTTTTCATACCTTCCGACGCAATACGCGATTAAACCATGTAATGACCCGACGTCTTTAAATTTCTTAGCGATGCGTTCAAACGGTACCATCTCTTCGCATTGCGCCCACGCTTGACCGGCGAGTTCGTACTCGCGATCTTTGAACGCTTTTTCCGCTTTGGTTTTAAAAATTTCAAATCGTCGTCTCGCGTCCATACCGACGCATTGTAACGCGCGCTTAAACTCGTTGCGTTCGCAGTAGTATCTCCACGCATCTCTCGCTTCGTCTCTGGAAGCGATTTCGGATAGATCGCCGTTATCGGTGCACAAATACGAAACGCCCGTGATATCGTCCGTGGCGCAAAAGACGACTTTAGAGGCGATTAAGCTTTCTCGGGTAACTATACCGTCCGCGGTTTCATCCAAACGTAAGAGCTGAGCTAATTCACCGGTGAGTCTGGATATGCACGCAATTCTATCCGCATACGTCAACACCGCGTGGTGATCGGTAAGTGCCAAACCTATTGGAGAAGAATCTTCTTTTTTACGCAAAGCGTTCTTCGTGGGAAACGGCAGCAACGAGTGATCTCGGAGTAACTTTGCCTGGTTGTCCGTTTCCTTCGCCGACGCGTCTGCGGAACCAGCGTACACTCCCGCTCCAGTGAGCCACGCAAACACGATCTCTTCAGTGGACGCGTTTCGTTTCGTCGCTAAAGATGAAGTCGACGCTCGCACGGGCATGCGCACCACCGGTTCGAGAAGCGCTTGGTTTTCGCTCTTTATCAACTCATCAAAGAAGTGTTCGATCGACCGCGCTTCTTTCTTCACGAAAAATAACCTCGACGGCGTCGCCACCATTAACGAATAAAATTTGGTTTTGCCCTTCTTCTTCTTCTGCCCATCGTCTACGTTATTGCTTTTTCCGCTCGACAAGAGTTTTGATAAAGCAGGCTTTTGTGGCTCTCGCGACAACGTCAAACTCGTCGTTTTCGTCGAATACAATTTCACGCCAACAATCGGTTCACTCAACCCACTTTCCTTTGGAATATCTAGAACTGGAACGCACTTCATCTCTCGCATTCGTTTCCAATCCTCTTTGTCTTCTTCTAATTCTAAATACACGATGGACCCGGTGGACGTCCCGAGGAGCAACTCGCGCTTCACTTTCGTCTTCTTCTCTCCCTTCAGATTTTTCTTCGCTGCTTTCGGTTTCTTCGCGTTGTTATTGTTTCGAGGCGCATTCGTGCCGTCGTCGTCATCCATATCGTAATCCTTCTCGTAGCTGCTTCTCGTCGTCGTCTTTCCTTCGTCCTCGGAATCGCTCGATGATTCCTCCTCTCCCTCCTCGCCACCAACACCCCTACCCCTACCGTCGCTACCATCGCAAGAAGAAGACGAAGACGCCCAGCACCCGCAGCTCACGCTCACCCCTCTCAACTTCCCGATTGCTTTCGACCGCTCCCAGTCTTGTCCACCTAAATAATGCGTCTCTACCACCTTCCCGGTCTTTCCGTCCTTGGCGGTAAACGCGCACGCGTCCCCTCTCGCGCACACGACCTTTCCAATCTCGTTCTGATTCGCGTTTATTCCCAACGGGTTCCGCGCGAGTAATAAATTTGCCAGTCCTTTCCTTTTCGCCGTTTTATTTTCACCAACACTCCCCGTCGTTCCTTCTTTTAAATCCTCTTTCTTTTCTTCTTCTTCGTTATCATTGAATGCTCCTCCTCTTAACATCATCTCCTCGTCTTCTTCGCTCACAACTTTCAAGGTGTTGTTAAACCCTAAAACATCCGTCCTTCCTTCCACGAAATTCACCCGCAAGAGATTCCCTCGGTTGGTACCGACAAACACGCGATCGTCCGCGCTCATCCCGCACGTCGGTTGGCCGTACTTTTTTATGAAGGTGTTGTTGTTTTCACCGTCGTCTGTGTTGTGTTGTTTTTTGAGAGGTTGGAGCGTAAATATCGGCAACATATTCGCTTTCTTTTCATCCTCCTCGTTCGTCGCATTCTTAGTAGTGATGGTGTTGTTCGTGGTGTTCGAACTACTCGCATTCACAAAAGAAACTTCGTCCAACGCGTACGAGTTCACCGGAACGAGAGGGAAAACAAAGAACTTCTTCGTCTTCTCTCCTCCTTCTTCGCGCTCGGAAAGCGTTTTCGACGTCGTCGTCATCTCTCAATAATGTTTAGTTTGTGTTAAAGTGTTGTGTATTCCAGAAAAGACGGAAACTTGTGTTCCTTCGAATTGCATTGCAGTGTGTTTTAGGGTTTCACAGAAAACCCTAAAAAAAGCAACAGACAAAATCCCCTACTAAAGACGAGACGTTTCTTTCACAAATGTTGTGCACGCGCTGCGCCTCTTACTCTTCTTTGACGACGACGACGACGTTTTTATCATCGGTGTTTAAGAGGACGAAGAAGAACAGCTTTGGTATCATCGTGACGAGCACCACCGGGAGAAATTCTTCTTCTTTTATTTCTTCTTCTTCGTTTGAGAGAAGAGAACAAAGAAGCTCCAAAGGTGGTTTTGGTGTTGGTGTTGGCAAGAAGAAGACGACGAATAAGGCCCCGGCGTTTTCTGTCGTTGCCGCTGCTGCGACCGAAGAAACGACGACCGAAACTGCTGCTTCGAAAAGGAAAGCAGCCTCCGCTTTCCCGACGATGATGAAAACTATGAACACGTTTTTAGGGGTGACGAACGAATTAGGAGCCTCCTTGCTCGCACTCGTCGCGTTACTGTGTAACTGCGCGTACTTCAGCGCGAATACAACGACAAGTGGTGCAAGTGGTTTCGCAATAGTAGTAATCATTCTGATGAACAAAATAGCGTTAAGTGCGCTTCTCGTGAAAACACTCGCGGCTTTCGCGTTACCGGTGGATATCCAATCGTATCTGGCGTACGCGACGTTCCCGTGGCGCCCGAGGGAGGCGTTTGCGAACAAGAAGGTTTTAATCACCGGCGCTTCGCAAGGGTTGGGGGAAGCGATTGCCTATTACGTGAGCTCGTTTGGAGCGAACGTCGTATTGGCGAGTAGAAACGTGAAGAATTTAGAAGGAGTTGGGAAGAAGTGTTTGGAAAATGGGGCGAAAGCGGTCGAGGTTGTCGCTTTCGACGCGTTGAAACCAGAGAGCGCGGAGATGTTGGCCAAGGCGGCGAGCGAGGCTTTTAATGATGGTGATGATGAAAAAGAAGATGGAGATAGCAATAATAATAAGTCGTACTGTTGCGATTACGCGTTTTTATGCGCCGGAGCATCGCAATCGGCGTCGGCATTTGATGTGACGGAAAGCGCGGAGAGAGAGTTGTTCAATTTGAACGCTCTGTCGACGATTCAAGTTTTGAAAAACATCTTGCCTTCGATGATTGCAAGGAATCGAGGTCACGTGTGCGTGATAAGCTCTATGGCGGCGATATGTCCAGCTCCTGGTCAAAGTTCCTACGCGGCTTCCAAAGCGGCGTTATCAAAATACGTTGACTCCTTGAGAGCGGAAATTGGCCACACGGCGAAAAACGTCACGTTGACCAATTGCTACCCGGGCCCAATCGCGACTGGATTTAACGGCAAAAAGCGCGTCGTCTTCAACGCGACCGGAGTCAACGAAAACCACCCAAAAGGTCTCGCCAAAGGTCGTCTACCAGTCGAAACCGTCGCTAAAATGGCCGTCAAATTGACCAGTTTCGGTCAATACTCCATACATCTCGCGCCGAAACTGGTCATGTTCCTTTCGCGGTGCGTCCATTTTTGCCCCACCGTCGCTTACGCGGTCATGGATAAACTCGGTCCCAAAAGAGCGCAAGCCGCGAAAAAAGGTGAAAGTCTCTACGAGTTGAAGGTTAAAGATGCGTAGTAAGAGTAGATTAATAGCGTGCGTTTACTTCTATTTTGTGTGTATTTTGTCTGTCAAAACACTTCAATTTTCTTCACAACAACCAACCGAAAAGGAACATCTCTCTCAAATCATCATGTGCACACCAGTTTGTGCCGCGCTCGGGTACCTCCCGCAAAACGAATTCGACGAAGAAGTCGCCAGAAAAGACGCCGAGGTATACTATTGATTATGTTTTTGTTGTTGTTTTCGTGAAGTGCATCTTCTGTGGTGCATCTTTATATCGTTTTTACGCGCTTTTCTGGCGACTTCTTTCCCCGGATTGGATCCCCGCGCTCTCGTCGTCATCATCATCTTCATGATCGTCATCATCATCGAACGCGTTTAAAACGCGCGCGTTCTTTTTAAAAGCACACGTGCACGATTAGGACTACTACTCCTACGCGCGATCTGTGATTTGGCGGCTTTTGTGCTCTCTCGGAGGAGGAGGAGGAATATTCTTTGACTCTTCGGAGACGCTTTGTGTCCTCTCTGAGATCGAAAGCGAGAGGAAAATACGCGCTTTGCGCGCTTTTGCGCCGTCTCGCATATATGTAACGACTTCTTTAACTCTCTCTCTCTCGTGTTCTCGATGATGATGTATGTCTCTGTATTCAAATTGAACGAACGAAAAAACAACGCAAAACAGATTGCAGTCTTGAAACAAGAAATCGACGGACTCGGGGCGACGAACCAGGCGAAACAGCTCGCGAAGCAAGCCGCGGAGAAAAATGCCATGGTGAACAAACTCATCTCGACGGTTCGAGGCAAAGCGTTGCAAAGCAAAAGAGAACGCTTGAATTCGACGAAGGGGAAATTGACGAAAGCGGAGGATACTTTGGAGGCGCAGGAAGAGCAGATTGCGGAGAACGAAGAGCAGATTGCGTCTTTGAAGAGTGAGGTGCAAGACATGGCGCAAGAAATCGAAACGCTGGTGAAGGAGATGGAGAAGTTGAATAAATTGAGGGTGGAGGAGATTCAAAAGACGTACGACTCGTACATCGGGTACTTGAACACGGAGAAGAAATCGAGAGAGCAAGAAGTGAAGGAGGCGCAAGTGGCGTTGGATAAGGAGATGCAAGCGTTGGAACAAACGACGAGAAAGTTGGAACAAACGGTGGCGGATAAGTCCAAACATCAGGCTTTGGATAACGGAGAGGATGTTTCCGTTTCAAATGCAGGAGAATTCCAAGCGCCGGGAGAAGAAGATGAGGAATTGGACGAATAAAAAATGAGGATGCGCGTGTTGAACGAGAAAGAGAGTAGTAGTTCTCGCGGTATGAAAAGAAAGGAATACTAATGTTACATAGATATGTTTTAAACGAATGAAAGAGCCATCTGCTCGTATTTATATATTATACAAAGTGCTCTTCGGGTATCTGGGTATCGTCTGTTGCGCCCGCCTTTGACTCTCTGATTGAGGCGGTTGCGCGGAGAAACTGTTGTTTTTGGGTGCGTTTGTTTGTTCCCGCACTCCACAACATCTGTCGCGCGCATATAATAAACACACACATAATACACATAATGCGCCCGCGTTTTCTGGGCGACCAACCTCCCACCGCGCAGTTCCTAAACGACATCACCCAAGTCTTATCGCTGAAACTCACGTGCGTTCGCGTGTTGCTTTTAACCAAAGTAGTTTGCGCGCGAATCGTCTCGTCGTCGTTAGGGGAAGATGCACGCGAGGAGAAGGAGAACGCGGATGCACCACCACCAAAACCACCACCGCTCACGCTAACAGATTTGACGGATGAAACGACCAGTCGAGAAACGATCGAAATTTGTACGAGTTTAATCGAAACGATCGTTCGAGGTGCCGTTCGGTACGAGTTAGATGCGAACGAATTGAGGAACGAATTGGAGCAGTTGGGTTTGCCAAAGGTGAGCTTTACATCGCGTATTTAAACGTATTAATGACATTTTTTTATAGGAACACACGGACGCGATCGCAATCCCGTACGGGGAGAATAAAGATAAGTTGAGGGAATGTATGTTGAAGAAAGTGATTCGAATCGGACGAGATGAAGAAGGAAATGATTATGGAAAAGTAGGATGTTCGTGGGAGATTGTCGCGAGAGCGGTGGATACTACGAGGACGAAAAAGGAGGAGGGAGAAGACCTCACTGCGCCTGATTTGAGAGTGAAGGTGAGTATTGGTGGGTGTGCGTTCACCGCGGACGAGATAGATTTGAGGGTGTGCATAAACGAGATGAAGAGCGCGAGAGCGGCCATGAACGAGTAGTAACATAGTTTGATATAGTAGTTTTAATAATACTGGGTAGTTTTAGCAGTAGTACTTTGAATTATGTATTTTTCACAACAATCAAGTTTTAGGCGCCGGACAGAACATCAACAAGGGATGGTCTGGGTTTAGCTCACGTAAAGCTGCTTCTAAAGCCTTTATTCTCGCTGCATCTGCTTTCGATTGATAGGAAATGCCTTTTTGCTCGCTCAGTGGAACCTCGTCGTTTCCATCGCCTCCCATCCAATCGAGAAAGCTCATGACGCCGGGGCCGTCTTTTTTCGCAGACGCCAGTTCGTTATTGTTCTCGATGATCTGAAAGTTACTCTTTTTTACCAGCGGCGAGGAGGCGTTTGCCGGCATTCTCACCGGCTCGTCGTTCGACACGTCAAATCTTTTTTGTTGATTGTTCTTCTTCTCCTTCTCCTCTTTCTTCTTTGCCTTTGCTTTTTCTTTCAACTTTGCGTAAATTCTTTCTCTCATCGGCGCATATCTCAGCGCTATGCTTTCAGCGCGTTCTAAGCACATTGCTCTGAATGCATTCGAAATGTTTGCCTGCGCACGTTTACACGTCGCTATATCTCTATCATTAATATTATTAATGCTCAATCTCTCTATCCTCGCTACGTCCTCTTCATCCGACGACAAAGAATCGCTATCCTCCGACCCCGCCGCAAACAATCCGCCACCTTCATTCTTCTTGTTCTTCCCGTTCTCCTTCTTCTCCTCTCCCTCCTGAATGTATGTCGCATTCGCTCCTTTCTCTTCATCCTCCAAAACTATCCCACCTTCCAAGCAAAACACAAACTCTTCCTCTTCGCTCCTTTTCGCAGAAAACGCCATCGCGCCCGAATACAACTCCGCGCGTATCTCCCGCGCTTTCTCTTCCGTTCCACAGTTTTCTATAATCAAAAACGCGTTCGATTTCCTCGCTTTCTCGATGAACTCGATCGCATCCGTCATCCACTTTTCTTCCTCTTCTTCTGATGATGATGATGATGATGAAAATCGATCGAAGACGCGTATCCGCAGCGCCGCGGCGGCGGTCGCAGCAACATTTTTCTTCACCTCCACACCACCCGGGAAACACCCACCTAAGAACTTTTCAGCGAATGTGTTCCTCTTCTTCCTCTCGCTTAGTGAAGACGATGACGATAAAGCGTCCTCCTCCTCCTCCTCGTCTCCGTGGTAATAAAAGGACAGTTCCACGTCCTCTTTTTCGCTTCGCATCTCTCCCGCGAGTTGTTCAATCTCTTTCCTCGCGCGGTCGATGTCTTTATCATCGTCTTTGATTCCATCCTCATCGAATTCGTCGAGAAACTTCTTCGTCTCTGCGAGGACGCGTTTTGCGTTCTCCGCGAGTGCCCGGAGCGGCGTCATTTTCATCATCATCTCGTTGTTGTTCTTCGGCCACGAACGCTCCAGTTCGTCTCGTATTCTCGTCGTCATTTCTCGGTGGTGGTGTCAGGTCGTTCTCGGTGTAAACGAAAGTATATTCACGCTTTTGCTGCGCTTAAGCTTTTCGTCATTTCTCTTTTAAAAGTAGTGTTACTCTCTGCCGTGTGCGCGCGCGTCTTAATGAAGTAAAGTGACGAGACTTTTCCAATTCAGAATTTGAAATCTTTCCCGAAACTCCATTTGTTGTTGTACTCGTACGCGCTCGAAGACAAAGACAAAGGAGACAAAGAAGAAGAGAGAATGACGACGACGACTTCTTTTTTGAGCGGTGGTAATTTTGGTGTCGGTCCTGAAGACTATTCCTTGCTGAATGATGCTTCTGAGGGGGGTGAAACTGTCGGTGAATTTCCAAAGTTCGCTTCTCCGTCGGACGTAAACGACGACGTAAACGTAAACGAAGACGACGATGAAACGAACCTCATGCTCCTCGCCTCTCGAGAAATCGAAAGATTACGCGAAGAGAACGCAGAAATAAAACGTTCCGCGCGAGAAATCGCGAGCAAATGCGCGAGAAATCTCGAGGAAATGCGAGAAAGGTTGACACGAATAACACAAAGAGACAAACAGGAGCGAGAGGACGAGATGACGCGAATGCGAACGCAGATGGAAAAGATGGAATTGAAATGCGAGCAGTTACGAGAAGAGGTGAGGAAACACGAGCTGGAAAATGCGTTGGAGAAGCAACGTACGGAACAAAACGAGGAGGTATTGCGAGAGATGAAGAAGCGGGAAGCGAGCGTCGCGTTGGATTGCGAGAGGGCGAAGATGTTGGTGAAGAAAGAGAAGGAGAGGAGGAGGAGGAGGAAAGAAAAGGCTTCCGACGGCGAATCGTTATCGGAGAGCGAGGAGAGTAGAAAGAGCGAGTGGTAGAGAGATGCGGGTGGTGTTGTAGCTTTTTAGATTATTAATAGAGTAAAATAAAAATGAACGCGTATATGTTCGGCAGCGGCGCTCTCGTCGTCGTCGTCAATCACTTCTTTTTATTACCCAAAGGTTCAGACGCCGCGGATGGCTGCCACGTCACAAAGCTCGGTTCGAATCGCAAATTACTTCTGTTCGTCGTCGTCGTCTTTGAAAACGATTGCAAGTGCGTTTCGACAATTTTTGGCGTCGCGGAGACTATGTGTTGTCCTTTCCAATATTTTAACAAGTTTAAGCTTTGCAACGCGGAAGTCACGTCGCTTTCTCGAAACATAGTTTTCATGGACAAATCGCGGACGGTCAACCCGTTCATGTTCTTGTGCCCTCTCATGGCTTCGAGAATGTGTTTGGACCAATACGACCGGTAACTGACTCGACCGAGATCGGATAACGGTCGTTCCGGAGTCCCGAATTTGCCCTCTCGTTTCGAGAGTTCGTAACTCATGGAGATGAGAAAAGAACCGTAGCCTCTTCGTTGGTGCGAAGGCAAGGTGAGAATGCACGCCAAATTGTACTCTTCCGCGGATTGTTTTTCTTTTGAAAAGTAACCGACCGGGACGTGCACTCGATTATCCTTCTTTTTCATCGTATCCTTCTCGTTGCTATTTCTATGCGTATCGCTACTACTACTTTTACACTCCGTCATGACGTAAAAATTGAACGGCTCGACGTCGTAATACAACGTCTTGTGATCCAAAAACAGTTTCGCCACCAAGCAAAGGTTCTGGCAATACGTTTTGGCTTCTTTCCCGTCGATTTCCCAGAAGCAAATCGTGGTTTGTTCGTCGTTTGCGTTTTCGTGTTCGTAAATCTTCTTCCCCGGCGGGTGCGTGATCGTGCACTCTTTCTGGTGCTTTTGCATCGTTTTCGGTTTGCGCATGTACTTCATACAGTACGGGCAGACGTACAGCATGTCGCATTGGCCGGTAATTTCCGGGTACGGGCTGTAGTACCACGCGTCCATTTCGTACTTTCCAAACTGAACGCACTGAATATTTTTCATTTTTGTCTTCTCTTCGTGCTCTTTTTCCGCCAACTGGTCGATTCGAGGTAAATCTTCCACCGAGACGCCGTCGACGTTGTGAATTTCGTTGTATCTTCTTTTCATGGTTCGCGTCAATTTCCGAGTGGTCGTTCCTTCGCTGTGGGAGTTTTTGTTGTTTGACGATAACAATGGGTTCGTCGCCGAATGCGGCGTGGATTCTCCGTTCGTATTCACCGCTCCGTTGGTCTGCGTCGTCATCATTTTATTCGCGCTCCCAGCGACGCCTCCATTTTGCGCCTCGCTCTCGTCGAATAACCCGTCGCCCGCCGCGGTGTAGTCGTGCACATTCTCTGCGCTCACCCACTCGTCCAATCTCTTATCAAACTTATCGTAGTGAATGTAATACTTTTCAATCTCTCCTTCGCCGTCGTCAAAGTCTTTCTTTTTCGTTGAATTTCTTCGTTGAATTTCAACCACCGTCGCCGGGTGCAAGTGACCGTCGAAGGACGCCTTCGCGCTCACTTTCGATTTGATTGGAAACTCTTTATTCTTTTTATTCTTCTCTTCTTCTTCTTGGTGATGACAATTCGTTTTCTGATCATCATTGTCATCATCATCATCATCGTCATCCTTAGTATTACCTTGTTGTTGTTGTTGTTGTTGTTGTTGTTGTTGTTGTTGTTCTGGTTGTGACGATGATGGTTCCACGTTATTGCTATTAATAGTATTATCATATACCAGAGGAGGCGTCGGCGCCGGCGTCTTCTCTTCTCCCGTTAAAGCTCGCGGTCCTTCTGAAATCAATTCCACCGTCTTCTTCGCTCCGTCATCGTCATCGTCAAAATCATCATCATCATCATCAAAATCGGTCGTCATCGTGTCGGCGCAAAATGAATGAAATTTAGGTGAAATTCAATCTTCTCTCTTCTTCTCTTTCTTTTCTCAGTGCTCTTCCAATTTGCGCGCGACACCAAAAACAAAAACAACCCGATATCTCAACAAAATCTGTCCGTTTGAAGAGTGTGCGCGAGAGAGAATGAATGGAGCGTTGTTTCTTGAACGAAAAGTTGTTTCCTTTTTCGCTTTTTCTTCTGTCGTCACAAAATAAAAATACCGACAAAAGTCTGACGTTTTTAGAGAAAAGCCCAATCATCTTGCCTACATTTTCAAAACGTTCAAAAAGTGCTCACAACGCTCCTCCAACGTGTGTTTTGCAAAAAGTGTTCTGAACCACAAAAAAAAAAATTTCAAACGTTTCTCATCTCTTCTTTTTCTTTCTATTCTTCTTTTCTTCGCGAACAACACAACGAACAAAAGTAACGAGATGACGACGACTTTGACGAATACAACAACACAGAAGAAAAAGAAGAGCTCTTCCGTGTTGATGGTGTTGTTCTCGATCTTACGAACGTGCGCTCTCGCGCTGATCACGTTTCCGATCGCGTTTGTTTTGCACGTTTTCGCGGTTTTTCTTTTGCCGTGGGAGATTACGAAAGCAACCGCGAGTGAGATTTTTTCTCATCGTTATTCGATGAAGAAGACAAAGACGAAGACGAACGACGATTCAGATGATTCAGACGACGACGACGACGAATGCGTGGAAAGGGAGACGAAAAGAGCGGTCACGATATCGCGCGCGTTTCGACGCATCCTCGAGAACGGGAATGGTTTTACCATCAAAGCTTTGTTTTTAGATGATGCGTCAAAACCACCAACGTCGAATACGACGCATACGTCCTTGAAGTTCTTTCAAGAGCAACATAAATACGTCGTCGAGGAGTTGAAATTTCAAGTGGAGGAAGCGGAATCACGCTTTCGAGCGAGCGTGCAAAAGATACGCGAGAGCGAGATACAGCGAGTGAAACTGAACGAAAAGTTACAGGAGACGGCGAGGAAGTTAGCGAGAGCGAGCGGGAAAGACGTGAGAGTGAGTCAGTCGTCGAAGACGCACTACGGTAGTGGGAGTAAGCGAGAATACGAGGACGATAGGAATAGCAGTCACGGGGGGAGTTCTAGCGCGGAGATGTTCGCGACGGGATGTTTGTGCGCGTATTATTTGTACTGCTTTTACGACGTGGAGGATCCGTTCAAATTCGACCGAAAAATGGCGACGCTGGTGCCTTTGTTTTGGGTGGCGTGTTTGGCGGTGAATTCGAATGGGGTTAATAAGTTGGCGACGGTCGCGAACCTTATTTTGACCGGGTATTTTGGCGCTTTGGTATATACGAATCAAAGAACGATGACGCAATGAACACACGAAGTGACGACAGTATATTATACTCCACACTAAACCAGCTACATCTATTACTACTACTACTATATATATAAGCTTGTAACAAAAATGAGATCGATATTACGCTGTACACATTTTAATCGACCTACACTTGACCGCTCTTACCCGGCAACGGCGACGCGTCGGTATTCGACGTCATCATCATGCTCTTCTTCAACTCTCGCGAACCCCACACTCTGGAGACGTACGACAATACCCAAGGAGCTAACGTCTTATTACTCGGATCCCTCGCGTTTTCCTCGTAATATTTTGCCCATAATCCAGGATTATATTCTTTTATATTCGACGAGCTTCCGGAAAACGCATTCGTCCGAGAGTCGTATAGAAGTAAAGGCGAGTTCCCTGGCGCGTTTGAAAAAAACTCGCCTACGACTAAACTCCGCGGACGTCTCACCCACTCTTTCGGTGTAGCTAACGCAGCTTGGACGTAACGCACGTTATTCTCCAAAACTAAGTTCCATCCAAAATGGGTGTGACCAAAAGCGTGAGTATGCGAGTCCTTCCCCGATTTCTCGAGATGTAATATTTCTGTAACGCGCTCTATGCGTTCGTTTAAGATATTCGAGCCAACCGCTTGCGTCAACTTCGGATAGAGCAAGAAGCGCTTCTCTGGGATTAACTCAATCCTCGGAAGAAAATGCGAAAACGTAATCACCGTCACGTCTTTGCCTTCCTCTTTCGCTCGCTTCACGTTTTCTAAAAATCGTTCAAATTTGCCATCCGCGTCGTTCAAAGCGTCAATTTTCTTCGAAATGTAATAATCGTCTGACTTTATCGTCGTCGTCTTCGTGATCTCTTTTTTCCACGCGTCGAGTTTCGGCCACTTGCATAAACGATAATCCGTCATAACCCTCTCGACGCCGGGAATGTTCACGCCCTCGGGCGCTTCCACCTCTTCTTCCGTATCGAACTCCCGCTCGTACCAGCTATGCACGGGAGCTATGAATACCCTCCTTTTTGCGTCGTCGTTCGGGCCACCAATCCCTTCTCCCGATGATGGATCCGTTTTCACCCCTATTCTCTCGCACAGCTTAAACACCGATTGAATCTTCTCCAGCGAACATTTTTCCTCTTTCGAGGCACACCACAGGTCGTGATTGCCAAAAGTATAAAAAACGCAATCAAACTTCTTCAAACACGTGCGAAAGCACCGCTCTAAATCGCTCAACTTTTCCGCGACGTCGCCGGCGATGATGAGTATCGAATAGCAGTCGTCATCTTTGTTGTTGTTACTGTTCGAGGAGGATGGCATCTGCTCGATGAATCTCTCGTTTTCCTTCGCGTCAAAGTGGACGTCGGAAATGAGAAAAACTTTGATGTTTCCCTCGCGATGATGATGATGATGAGAATGATGATTATGATGCGTTACTTTTGGATTGGCTCCCATGACGTTGGGACTCCTTTTTGTCAATTTGGTATTAGAAGCAGCGTTCGCATGAGCAGCACATCGCGGTGACGATAACGCCATGAGGTAAAAGAATGAAGAGCGAAAATCACCTAAGAACGGTTACTCTTTTTGCGCACATACGAATACTGTGAATAACAAACATCAACGAGGAAGTTCCAACACCTCACGACGCGGTATCATCGCTCGAAGTACTACTCACCGCGTCTAAGAAATCTTGCGGCTGTAAATTGGTCACGTACCCTTGTCCAATCTGACAACTGGCGCCGTTCAACTTGACGCCGCGCAACACGTTCTCGACCAACAGTTCCGGCATCAACTCTTCGATTTTCTTTTGCACTTGAATTCTCGTCGTGGAGGACGTTTCGTCTAATAAATTACACGCGATTTCAATTTCCATTTTGTTGTTTTGACGCGATGGTGATGGTGTTGATGGTGTTGTTGTTGTTCGCATCAGCGCCATGCTTTGGACGTTCGGTAACCCGTCGATTTCGTTTCGTTGACTGACGCGTTTCGCAATCTGTTTTCCCAAATCGAGCGCGAGTTTCTCTTGACTCTCGTCGCTCAGTTCGCATATCATTGGCACGTTGTAATTCACCACAAACGGCACTGCACCGACGCAACACACGCCTTTTTCTTCCACGTCGCTTTTCTCGCTCGAGCCAAAATCCGGCTTCACCTCCCACTTCTGCATTCGGTCGTACACGTCGGAAGCACCGACCCACGTCTCGTTTTCCCCGTTGGCGGAGAAGTACCCTAATTTTCGTCTAATTTCAGCTAATTCTCTCCGCTCGCGGTTACTCTCAGTATCCTTCTCTCTAGCACTATTCGCGCTGGCCTCACCACCTATGCCATCATCACCACCTTTTACCATCGTCGCGTGCCCGTACATGTACGCGTTCACCCCTAACTCGTCCCCGAATCGCCTCCCGACTGCTCTCGCCGCTTCCTTCGCCGCGTCCATATCGCACGTCCCAATCGGGTGCACCGAAACGTGGTCCACAATCCCAAGCCTCGGGTGCGTCGCCGAGTGTTTCTTAAACGAGCCAATTTCCATAAACGCCGACGTGGCGACTTCGTGGACTCTGTTCGCGATGAGACGCGAGACCTTCTTCTTCCGCCGCTCGTTCTTCGCTTTCCCGTCCAACACCACCAACGCACTGTTGTCACCACCATTCACGGCATCATCAAAATCATCATCCGTTCTCACCGCAAAGGTAAACCCGGTTCGGTTATACGGTTCATCGATGAATGTTTTCACCAATTTAACCGCGTTGTTGTTGTAGGTCTCGTCGTCGTCGTCTCTTTTCGTCTTCGTATCATTCGGCTTCGTGGTAATCCGTTTTGATAAAGCGACGGATTCGATGGCTTTCAGCACGTCCATTCGTCTCCCTTCGGAGACGTACACCACGCACGCCAACGCGCCTCGAGCAGCACCAGTTCGAGCAGCAGCTAAAGGCGATGCCGATGCTGTTGCCGCTGCTGCCGCTGCTACTGCTGATGCAACCATGGTGTGTTGTTTACTTATTATGAGGATAAAATCTCCATTATATCTTTCTTTTGATGAAACAATTTACCCCTACAACAACGCTTTACAGTAAAAGACGTTCATAAATGTCCTCCTCCTCTTCCTCCGGGCGACAAAGACGACGGCGAGCGATTGTTTTCTGTTTTTGTGCCGTCCTTTTCGTCTCGTTTCTTTTTAGCGCGCTCTTTTCATCACGCGATGATGTTTTTCATGGTGATGATGATTTCGCGGGGAAATCATCATCATCAACTTCGGTCGATGATGATGCGTTAAACGAGGATGATGCCACGAGGATGATGCAAAAGAAACAGCAGCAGCTTTTAATACACAGAGCGAACAACCGACACGCGCGATCGTCCACGGTTTCCTCGTCGATTGTTCTCGAAAAAACGGAAGAATACGCGGAAAAAATCGAGGACGTGTTGGAACCGTATTACAGGCAAGTGTTTGGGAAGTTTGCACAGATGAGCGGGTTTGGCGCGAGCGCGGGTGAAGAGGAGCAAGAGGCTTTAAAGAAGAAAGAGGAGGAAGATTTAGATGAAGTGGACATGGGAACTCCGTTAATCGAGGACGACGCGTTGGAGCAAGAGAATCAGGATTTAGAGAGAGTAAACACGGAGGAAGAGGACGGTACCGAACCGATACCGGCGGAATCCGTCAAGATTAAATACAAAGACAAGGAGAAACGAGAGACGTGCGAACGGGAAGACGTGGCGATACGGACGAAGAGTTTAAATAGAAACGAACGGAATCGGATTCAGCAGATTAAGCCGAGGAAGTTTTGGGTGGCGAGAGATGAAGCCGCGAACGGAAGGAAGTATTCGCACATGGCGACTATCGGGAGGTGGAACGTGAACGCGACGAAGAAAGGGTTCGCCGTGGCGTGGCAATCGAGTAGCGGCATCGAAGGCATACGAGGCCAGTCGATTTTGATTTCCTACGCGGAGGATGTCGATCAACCGTGGTCGAAACCGAAGAGAGTGTCGAGCATGCAGAACGTGAAAACGGCGGTGTGGTCGCCGGTGCTTTTTAACCCGCCAAACGAGGAGAACGGTTTGTGGTTATTTTACACCGAGTCGCAAAACTGTTTGAGACCGGCAAGGGAGAACAAGAGCGGATCGAAAATCCCTCCGAGATTTTCACCAGGAGGAGACGTGAAAGTGACAAAATCGAGAGATGGTGGGAAGACGTGGTCGGAACCGCAAGAAGTGCACGCGCAAAGTAAAGAAGATTCACCAGGGATGCCGAAAGTGATTGCGAATAGAATCACCGTGCACACGCAGACCGGGAATTGGGTTTTGCCGTATTGGAAGGAGAAAGCGGAATCGAACGCGTGCAGGCAACCAAAATCGCCCGCTTCGCACGGCGTTTTAGTTTCTAAAGACCAAGGGAAGAGTTGGCAACCGAAAGGGAAGATTAGAGTGGGCGGGACGTGGTTGATTGAAGGCGCGGTTGTAGAAAGGAGAGATTATTCGCTGCAACTGTTTTTTCGAACGAGTAAAGGAAAAGTGTACACCGCGTTTTCCTGGGACGGTGGAGATACGTGGACCGGGGCAAACCCGACGACGGTACCAAATCCGGATTCGAAAATGGACGCGACCTCATTTCCCGATACGAGAGAGATTGTCGTCGCCTTTAACGATGCCACCGATAAGAATAAGATCAACAAAGGCCGGTGTCGATTACGCGTTTCGATTTCCTGCGACGGCGGCGTTGGGTTTAAAACCATCACCGAACTCGAAGAAGGGAGCTTGAAGATGTACATACACTACCCAACGGTCATTACCGACGGAGATCGCGCTATTGTGGCGTACTCGTTGATGGGCCACCCGCACTTGCGTCAAGGGGATATTGGAGGGATCAAAATCGCCGAGGTGAAATTCAATCCGAAGAGTTTCGAAAGGAAGAAATACGAGCCGAAAGTTCAACAGGTGGAAGAAGAGAAGATCTCGTCGTCGTTATCATCATCTTCTACATCATCAGAGGAAGGAGGAAGGGTAGAAGAAGGGGATATAGCCGTGAAAACGACGCTTTCGTACGAGCTGGACGGCCTCTGAGTGAAGATGAAGTAAGTTTTGTCCTTTTTTAGTTTCTAGATTTTAGCCGCTACAATTACCTTACAAGGAAGGTGTCGTTTCTAAATGAATGTGAGGATCGTCTATTGTAGTATCTTAGCCCCATCCGGTGATACCACCACCGCGCATACCAAAACCACCGTCGTTATTGTCGTTGTTGTCGTCCGAATCGTCGTCGTCGGATTCGTCGATATCGGATGGTTCGAACTCTTCCATGATTGCTGCCGCGCCGTAGCCTCCGCCGTCGTTGCCTTCTTCGCCGTCATCGTCGTAATAGTCATCGTCGTCGTCGGTACCGTCAGAGTCTGAAGCGACTTCGTAGTTTCGAATATCTCGAGAACGTTTACGACCGACGGCACCGGACCGTTGCAGTGCCGATTGTTGTTCGCGCCGCTTAGAAGATGCTGACATTTTCACGCGTCCGCCTCGATTAATCCTGCGTTTCCGTCGAAGTCTTCTCGCATCAAAGCTTCTAGAAATGTCCATCTTCTTCTCTTTAGTACTCCCATCATTGTTGACGGCGGGCGCTATAGTAGTGGGTGCGGTAGTTGTAGTTGTTGTATTCGCTTGCGATATCATTTCTTCAGCGGAAAGCGCCGAAGTGCGTTTTGCGGCAGCCGTTGCGGCGTCGAGTAGCGCCTTACATCGTCGAGGCGAGGCGTACACAGCCTTGCAATCAATCAAGGCATCGATTCCTTGAATGCACATCTCCAGCATGTTCTTTCGTCTGGCAATATCTTGCAAGTTCTGGTTGCTGAATTTTGCAAAGACGACCGATAACGACAACAGAGTGGACGCGGACGCCATCGCGAGTCTCCCAGCCATCACCGGTCCGGGCACTTCGAGTTCACACACAACACGAACGGCTCGTAAACCGTCCAAAAACAGCAAACACACCATTTCTGCATCAGCTATGGTGGTGCTTTGATCTTTGCTTTGTTGTTGATCTCCGCTTTCGCACTTTCTAATTTCGTCCGATAAGGCTTCGATTGTTTCAGACGCGACGAGGACGACCGCGCCGGGAGAAAGCGCCCCGCGATCGTTGACAATAGTTCTGGCATCTGGGTCGAGATTTCCTCCACCTTTACCTTCATCGAGTATCGACGAATCGGCAGAAGCCGCGGATGCTAAGCAAAAGTGCATCGCCGTTTTGTATAAGGACAACAAATTTTGCGAAGAGAAAGCTTTCTTCTTGAAGTGAGAGAATCCGCGCGAGACGAGTTCAGCTCTCCCTCGAAGACTCGCAAAGGTTGCTCTGGCGTTATTGCTGGCCTCATCTTCGTCTTCGTTGGTAAAAATTGTTAGGAAAGATGCCATTTGATTGTGCGTGTGCGTGTTCGAGGACGACGAACGCGCAAATGCGGCATCTCTCGAGATGGCAGAGATGGCATGTAGAACGTCATCTTCTTTGACCGCGTAGTTTTCTCTATCCATAGAGGCTTCATCATCGACACCGTTCGACCACGCCGCGGCGACGACATGTGCAATGGCAACATTCCTCGAAGTTTGAATCGAAATTTGACGCTGCTCTTCCTCATCGACGTTTTTCAAGTTGAACGTGGAACGACCAAGCATCAACGAAGTATCGTCGTCGAGCGCCGCTGCAAATCGCAGCGCCGGGTTGATTGCCCGAAGATCGTTCCATTCATTCGCGCGTTCGAGAGCCCATTTCGTTGCGAGTACACGTCCTGAAGTAGCGAACATTGCATCCCAAATACTTTGTCTCGCGTAGGTGTTCGCCGGTAAAAGATAGGCGCAGTTCAAAAGGGATATGCACGCTCCGACCATAGCCGCGCGAGACTCTTTCGGCAAGCTCAAGAAGCTTATTTCGTCGTCATCATCGTCGTCGTTTTTCATCACTCGCGGCGTAGATTTAGCACCGCTTGCTGGTGTGGTGATCAATTTACCGCCGGCAAGGCTCGAGGCAACTTCCGAGCATAAACGCAAGCATTTCGACGTAACCAACATGTGCGCGATATTATCGGGCGGCATGGAGGAAGAGCCATTGCTCGCCGCTTTGGCGATGGCCTGTGCGGCACGCTTTGTAATTGAAACTCGTCGTTCAGCAATCATGCGCTCGCTATAACTATCGTTGTGCTTATCGTCGTCGTCGATTATGGAATTGCCGCTTTGCATTTTGTTCAAAAGTGGCTCTGAATTTTTTAGACATCGAGAACAAGCGGCGACCCATTTAGAGGCTGGAATTCTGCACAACTCCAGGTCTGCTTTTTGACGTGTCCTCGCATCTAGGCACGCTTCGACATCAACGAGCGCGAGGAGTCGACGAAATGAATCGTCTTCAGACGCTTTTCTATCGATGACACATATTCTCAACGCTGCTGCGGTCGCGAACAAACTCGAAGTGTTATACGCGACTTCGTCCGAAATGTGCACATCCACCGTCTCGCTCTTTTTGTCGGCGTTTACGTTCACGCTCCGGTTAAAATTGTCTACGTTTTGAGAAAGTTCTTCGAGAAAACTTGAAAGTTCGAGCGAGGCTCGAACGAGCGCAAAGCCAGCCGAGGAGGTGAGACGGTCGGATTTTGGAATCATCGCAAACGCCATCGCATCTAATTGCTTCTTACCGAGGAAGTATGAAAAGTCATCGTTCCTGTTCTTTCCATCCTCGTCGTTGTTATTGTTGTTTTTGTCGTTTTCGTTCGCTACATCTCCTCCGAGGTGTAATTTTTGGCTCTTTAATCGAGGCTCTAGCCACGATTTCAGCACCGCTTGCACGGACACTGAGTCTAATTTCACGGCAAGCGCGCGAAGCGCATCCATGCCAACATTCACGATGCAATCGCTTCGCTTTTGGTGATGATCAGAATTTTCATCAGTCTCTTCTTCCTCTTCGTCGTCACCGTCGTCATCGTCATCGTCTCCGTCGTCATCCATGACGATTCTAGTATTTGCTATACATTTCAAGATATCGTGTGCGAGAATGATCCCTTGCGAAGGCTCCAAGAAGAATATTTCATTTCGATATCCATTCCAGGCTTCGTCTTTCTCTTTCTCTTCTTTGCCTTTCAGGAACATTCCTTCAACGACAGCCAACGCGACCAATCTGCTATCAATACTACCTCGCATCTTACGTTCCAGAAGGTCAAACTCTTTCGCACGAATCGGGTCGTCTTTGTCCTCCAAAGCCTCCATGCACTTTCGGAGCGCGAATCCGCACGCGTTTGCCCACACTCTGTTCGCGTCCAATCCGTTTGCGAATGAGTCAAAACTATCTATGCGTTCAGGAATGCACGCGTTAATTTCTTCAATCAGCGCGTGTATTTCCTTTTGAAATACAATATCATCTTCTGGCAATGACCATCCCCCTTCATTCCCTAGGATCTCGGATCCATGTTCATGCATCCATCGTAATTGTATTTGTTCGAATATGGCTGCAAACGCCCTCGCGCTCGAAGCGCACCGGTTGTTTTCCAAATTTTTATACCCTGCCCGATATTGTTCGACGCGCTCGTCTTCTTCCAGTTCTTCGTCCGTTTTATTCTTTACTTTATTTCTCTCGTTATCGTCGTCGTCGTCGTTTCCATCTCCTCCGTGTTCGCCTTCTCCTCTATTTTCATGCGCGCGTCGGTCCGCGGTAGTCGTCGCACCATCGATCTCATCGCCACCACTACCACCAGCAAACGACGCCGCCGAAGACATCAACAACAACGTGTTCGGATGTGCCGCTAACCTCAGAGACTTTACCATGCTCCTCACCGTTTCCATATAATTCCAAACGTTGTAATCATCATCGGACCTCAATATCCAGAACTTCTTCTCGCCGTCCTCGCCGTCGGTTTCGCTTTTTTCCTCGCCGGGTTCTCCCCCGCGTCTTCTGTGTTCAAAATTTTCCACCAACGCTTCTATGAAACGTTCCACACTTTTCTCGCCAATCACCCACGCTCGAGGTGACTCTCGCATCGCATAGAGCAATTTCAATACCGTGGACATTTTTTCATCCATCCGTTCTGTTTTCCATGTAGACTTTTCCTTGTTCGTTCCTTTCAAAACGTGCAAAATATCTCTCACCTCAATCGCGTCTGCGTTTGCCATTTTTCTCAAATGATTGAATAACGTCGCTCTCGTTTCCTCGCTCAGCGTCAACACCTTATGACGTTCCTCCAGCAGTTTCAAGGATTTGTGCGCCTCGCAGACGGAAGAAGAGCCATTATTCGTGGACATCAAAAACGCGTGCAAAACGATTTCAATTTGCTCTCTCGGAGTGAATTCCGAATTCAATTTTCGCTTCGATATTGATGTCGACGACGACGACGGTAAAGACGAGACGAACGCGTCGCACGCGTCTTCCCTCCGCTTCCTCCTCTTGCTCTCCCAATTTGAGCTTCTCGACCCGTCGTCGTCGTTTTCATCGTCGTCGTCCATGGGTGAAGAAATCCTTTTTTTTTGAAGAAATTTTCGAAAGTTTTCTCGATTTTGAGCGATGGGCGAAGCATGTGTATACTATTATTATGTTGAAAGTTTTTACAATAAATACAATGATGCGAATACCTCTTCGCGTGAACGTTGCGTATTTTCACCACCGCGAAAATGATGAAGTTCTCTCTTCTTCTTCTTTGAATTCTCACTTTGTTTTCTTGGGTTCGTCCCCGTCGGACTCTTCTACTTTCGCCGCCCTCTCGTCTTCGCCGCTGGACTTTGCCGAACTGTCGTCTTCGCTGGACGTGTCGAACTTACCCTCTCTTTGATACTGCAACGCGAACGAGAAGCACAAGACGAATAAGATCAACGCGATGACGAGCAACCACCAATACGTGGCTAATCGTTGCACCGGGGAGGAGGAGTTGGAGAATCTAAACGTCGCTCTGTGGTGGATGTTTTTCAATTTACCTAAAAGAGGCATAGACGGGAGGAAATTCGGGAGTCGTTTGATATCCACGAAGTTCATGTCGACGAAAACGGCGAGCGACTCTTCGATGGTATTACCCCTGGTTTCCCATTTTCGGTCGTACCAACTCCGGTGGGTTTTTTTGTGGTATCCTAAACAGAGAGGGAAGGAGGATTCGAGAGGGCCGAAAGCCATTTCCTTATCGAGCCAAGGGCCTAACTCGTCGCCGTCGACGCGAACGAAGGATATTTTGCGGTGTTTCAGCGCGAGTTTGTAAGCATTCTTCGCGAACGCTTCTATTTTAGCATCGCCTCCCGATTCGACCAGGAATACCGACGGGCTATCTAAATCGAGGATGTTGTTGAAGACGGATTGATCGAGTTTGGCTAACGGGGCGACGATTCTGGTGCGCACAAACGCAGACACGTTGCACGGATTTTCATACCCACTCGTCTCGCTCATATCGGCGTCGTTCGCGCGATAACTCTTCTTCTTCTTCTTTTTCTCCTCCTCCTCCTCCTCTTTCTCCTCCGCTACTCTACACAATACAACCTCGGTCGTAAACGCCTTATAATTCTCACCATCCGATACTAAGGAATCGTCGTCTTCATCTCCGGGCACTCTCGGGTGCACTGCTAACAAAACCGAATAACTTTCGTCTTTGCTTTGGATATCCTTCCACGGAAATTGCTTCGCGTGAAACGCGTCTAAAAACGCATTCGTTTCCTCAAACGTCTTTGGCGCGTCGCTTTCTCCGAACCACGCCTGTAAATTCTCCCTCTTCTTCGCCTCCGAGTCGAACGCTTTCTTAATCTTTAAACTCCCTCCATTCACCATTAAGTGAAAAAACATCGCGTTCGACTCGGTCGCTCTCAATTTCCCGTATTCTCGCGCCTCGCGCCAGTCTTTGAACGTCGCGACGTCCGACGCGCTCGCGCGACGGAGATAGTTCAACAGCGCGGCTTGACTCCGACTGCCTTTGTATTGTTTCGCCACGAACAATTCTTCTTCTTCTTCTTCTTCTTCTTCTTCTTCACTCCTACTCCTACCACTCCTACTACTCTCATCGTCGCTCTTCTTTTCTAGCAGTAATAAAGTCGGATATCCCTTCACCCCGTACTTTTTCTTAAACGCTTTCCTCGCCTCCGTTTCTCTCTGCTCCATTTCCTCTCGAATTGGATATTTCCTCAAGTCTCCGTTCATTTTCACCACGTCCACGACGGTCTCGTCCGTGCCATCTACTTCTCGCACTATTTTCAGCGCGGAGACAAGTTCCGGTTCGAGCACTTTACAGTGCCCACACCACGGCGCGTACACGGAAACGATGAGTTTAAACCTCGGATTTTTCTTCACGCGCTCGGAGAAGCGCGAGAAAATCGAGGACGGTAACAGGTCGACGAGTTTTTTCTGTTCTCCTTCTCTTTCTCCTTCGTTCTCTTTCGCCGTCGAAAAGAACTCCCAGGAGAAAGACGAGAGGAGAAAGAGGAGGAGAAAGAGGAGGAAAGGGTTTCGAAGCCGTTTAGGCTTCGCTCTCCTCCTCGTCTTCTTCTTCTTCATCACCGTTTGTGGTTGTAATGGTTGTTGTTCTTGTTGTCGTTGAATTTTGTGTCGAAAAAGGCACCAAAGCGGTACGTGACCTTTGGTGCAACAGAAGAAAAAAAGGTACGCGCTTTCACGGAGTCGTAGAACACTACCACTTCGAGAGACGATGATATCTGTTTAAGAAGATGAGACAAAACGATAAATGAAGAATAAAGAGCAGCGCTGTTGTTTCTCTCTCTTCGTCTTCTTCGTCTTCTTCTTCTTTGTCTTCCTCCTCCTCTGTTTGTGTTTCGGGTGAGTGTGCGTGTGAGTATGAAGAAAGAGATCATCAGATCGTATGATGAGTCCACTTTTTTGGTCGTTTGGTCTTTTTTCGTTCGTGTGCAAAAAAATGAAAAAAAGGGCACCTCTTTCTTTGCTCCATAATTGTGTCGATGTTGGTCTCTGCAGAAGGACATTCAGAGAGAGAGAGAGAGAAAGAGAGAGAGAGACGAATTCAATAAGTAACAGTAATAATACTAAGAGGTGTTTTTTGTCGTTGTACTCGTTGTTGTTGGTATAATACATGGGACCTTTAGGGGCGGCGAAACAAAAACGAAGGCCGTTTTTGGCAATTCGGAGGAAAAGAGAGGCGCGAGAGGATGAGAGTGATGTGGAAGAAGAAGAAGAAGAAGAAGATAAAGACGCGCAAGAGGAGAGGAATTCGTCGAAAAAGAAGAAGAAGAAGAAGACAAAGAAGAAGAAGGCAGGAGTAGCGCTCTCGTTCGAGGAAGAAGAGGAAGAGGAAGAAGGTTTAACGAAAGAGAAGAGCGGAGAGGAATTGAAGAAAAAGAAGAAGAAGAAGAAAGGACTGGGCGCTTTAGCCGTAGACGGAGGTCAAGAAGAGAAGAAAGACAAAGAAGAAGAGAAGCGCAAATACGATGCCAACGCGCTGAAGGAAGAGTTGGAAGCGCAACGACGCGTGGCTTTGAACAGACCGAAAGAACACGCGCAAGAAGAAGCGACTTTGACGACGGCGGAGGTGAATAATCCGTTTTCGAGAGAAGCGGAGGGCGACGACGACGACGATACTATTCAAACGGTAGATGATGGCGATGATCAGCAAATGGTACCATCGAATAAAGCAATATTGGAGGCAAAGTTGCAACGACGCGCGAAACAATCTTCGGGTGATGGTGGAAAGAATTACATACCGCTCGATGTTGAGCAGAAGCAGAAGAATACGAAAAACGCGGCATCGCTAACGATGATGATGGACATCGATGACGAAGAAGAGGACGCAAACAAACAACACCAAGCGCAGCCGTCATCGAAAAGAGTCGTAATAGGAGAAAGGAATCAACGCAATACTAAATCCGCTGAAGAGCGCTCGAACCTCGCCTTGGCGAAACTTCAAAACGCGGCGCAAAACGTAAAGAGGAAACTGGACGCGTGTTTAGAAAACGTGGAAAGATCGAATCAAGCGTCCGTAAGATCTTCGGAAACGTTGAAAAGTTACGAAGGAACGTTAGAGGAATCAAAACTACGATACGCCTTAGCGCAAGAACTTGGCGTCTATTTCCGCGCCTTGTCTGGAATGCTCGCGGAGAAACTTCCGATGATTGAAGAGTTGGAGGCGCAAATGTTGGAGACGGTGCAAACGCGAGGTAAGAAACGGAAAGAGACGAGAGAGCATTTTAAGGTTGAAATCGGCGCGGAAACGAGCGTTGCTTTGCATCGAAACTCCTGCGACGCAATTTCCGAAAGCGAACTCTTAAACGCGGTGGTTCGAGCGAGCGGATGCGAGGAGGTAAAAATGGACGAACTCGGTCGGGACGTAAATCTCGCGAGGAAACGAGAGATTGAAAAGAGATGCAAAAGTCGCTACGAGGCGATAGAAGACGAAGGCGCGTACGAAAAAGTTGTTTTCGATCAGTTTAATTTGAATGAAGAAGATGATGAAAAGAAAAAGAAATTCCAGGAACGAGTCCAAAGCATTGCGGACATTGCAAAAAATGTTCTCTTCAAAGACGTGAACGAAGAGTTTGCTAGCGCGAGTAAAATTTTAGAGAAGATTTCAGAGTGGGAATCAAAAGACAAGAAGTCGCACGACGACTACTTGATTTACTTAGCGGACGTGTTTGAGCTCTTTGCAAGAGTTGATTTGCTGAAATCGTGTTGGATTACGGAAGTCTTTTGTTCGTCGTCGTCGAAATCTGACGCCAATATTAAAAACGTGTTGGTTGATTTTCCGTGGCAAAAGGATATCGTCGAGTACATCTCCTCCTCGCAAAGAACGAAAAAGGAGAAGGATACGTCCGTGGTCGCGTTAATTAATCTCAAGATAGAAGTGTACGCGCGAACAATCGCTAGTCTTTTCGCGAAGTGCATCGCCGATGAGAACGTTTGGGACATTTTCGAGAAACCCGACCGCGTCGCGAAAGCCATCCAACGAGTTCGCGAGGACGCGAATAAAACCATCCTGAATGAAAAACATAAGAAAGATGAAACTAAAGGAGACAAAGAATTAATCGATGTGTCGCATTTACAGGAATTGGTGAACGAGGCTACTCTGAATATTCAGCATCGTATAGACGACGCGTGTGTATATAGCGAATATCCATTTTGGAACGGAGAAAAATACGCCGCGCTCGTTGCTTCCGATCGGAAAGCGGGGAAAGCAATTGCCAAAACGTTCAATGCTTGGAAAGAAAATGAATCATCTTCGCTCGATTTGGTCGTGAAAACACTTGAAATGGAAGATATATAGAAATAGTTTTAGAGAGCTTTTAGAGAAAAATGTAGTAGTAGTAGTAGTATGGGTAGTACAAGTTTAATTTCGTCGTCAAATCATCCCATTTTATCTCTCCCTTTGGCGAACGGGTTCGTCGTCCCTACGGCAACCTCGTTCCCTTCTAAACTCAACGCTATGCTAATCAAAACCACGCACAAAGAAATCAGCACCCCCATGCAAATTGCCATGAACTTCCCTCCGGTTTGCAGCACGATCCATCTATAACTTTGCCTCGACAAGCACGGCAACACCTCTCTCTCCGCGTAACTCTTCGACGGATCTCTCATTGGCGCCTGACTGTACATCGCCCCACTTCCTAAACAAATGAACAAGCTTAAAATCCCCGTCGGTGAGCTGTGTTGGTCCCATATGAACGTGTTCACTAAAATCGTCGCCACTTTACACATGTTCCCGACAATCGCGAACGACGTCGCGCTAATCATATCCCTTAAATGAAAAGACAAAAAGGACATCCCTAATCCAGCGACGCAACTCAACAAAATAAAGAAAACGGCTCCATACGTCCACTCCGTGTTCTCTAAAACCTGCCTTTCTCCTAACAAAATAAACATCATCAACAAAAACGGCACGGACAAAATGTTTTGGTAATACGTTTGCCCCCACGTCGTCATCGCGATCGACGAGACTAAATGTTTCACGTATATAATCTCGAAAATAGACACGACGTACCACACCACGATCCATAAATACGCTTGCACGGAAAAGTTTGAATCGATGTTCACGTACAACAAAACCCCCATCGCGATGCCAATCAAACTCCCGAAACTCTTCGCCGACGGTAAATCCCTCCCTAAGAAAACGTAATCCAAAACCGCTAAAATCAAAGGCGTCGTCGATCGTAAACATATGAACGTATCCACCGGAGCTAACTGTATGCTCTTCATGTTCGCAAATAACGTCGTCACGAACGTAAACACGACCACTAAAAACCCTTTCGCTTTTTCAACATCCAGCTTATCCGCCACTAACACCCTCAGTTCCGCTAAAACTCTCACCGCAACCCCAGAGGCTAAGAGCTGACAGAAAAGCAAAAAACACGGCGCTGGAACGTACGCCAGAGTGATTTTATTGATTATTAAAAGCTGCGAATTGCACAAGGAGTACCCGACGATCGCGGACACCAGTTGCACGTACGTCGGTGGTTTCTTGCTCACCGGTGATTGAGACGATGATGTTTGCGCTTTCGGCTGATGAGAATACTCCGGGATGATTTTATCCGTCGCGTCCTCGACGACTTCGCTCAACTTCACGTATTTGCGGGCATCGTTAGGAAAATCCTTCCCGCTGTTGTTGTTGTCACCATCACCTGAACTCACTAAATCGTTCAACCCGACCGAACTGCGGGTATTTTCCGTGAACGCCGACCGTATCGCGGTAAACATATCCCTTCTTATTAATCTTCGTTCCAGGGAAAAAAAGTGCAGACTTTCGCTTCAGAAAAGAGATGTTTTACGCGCAGCAAAAGCCGCAACAGCCGCCCATTAAAACGGCGACGCTTTTATTACGCGACGTGGAAAAGACGCTACAAAGAGTCGCGAACAAATATTACAACAGCGCGAACGTGAAGCCGTCTCGAGCGTTCACGGGATGGATGAAGCAAAGGAAACGAGAGTTCACGGCGAAGGATGAAACGTCGGCGTTTTTAGAACGATGCGAATACGTATGCGTCGAGAATGAAGAAGACCAACGGCGACTCCCGACCGTGAACGAGAAAAGAGCGCGAGAATTATTCGAGGACTTCAAAGAACAGAGTTCTCCTTTCGCCGTTTTGCTCGTTCCTGGATTGTGGGGGCATCATTATCCAGGATATTACGTCACCGTGAGAGATATGTTTCGTTCGATAGATATCGAGTGCGAAATATCGCGAGTAAACTCGGAAGGTTCGGTGAAGGAGAACGCGAGAACAGTTAAGGACGAAATCGATGAGTTGTGTGAGAATAAGAATAAAGACGACGAGAAGAGAAGAAAAAGAGTTTTAGCGATGGGCCATTCGAAAGGTGGACTGGACATCGCCGCCGCGCTGGCGCTGTTTGAAACGGAGTTGGAAGACAAACTCGCGGGATTCGTGTGCGTTCAGTCGCCTTACGGGGGGTCACCAATTGCTGAAGATTTGTTGAGCAATAAGTACGTGCGATCGGGCGTTCATTTTGCGCTCGAGGCTGCGTTCGGAGAGAGCAGAAATTCAGAAGCGATTAAAAAGATGGTGAAGCCGGTGGAAGATTTAACGTATCGCGCGCGAATACGATTTCTTCGAAAACACCCGTTGCCGGAACAGTTCAGGGACAAAACGGTATGTTTCCACTCCAAAACGACCAGCAAAGATTCCGCGATGACCAACATCGCTCTGTACAGTTTATCGCAATACAACGAAGAAGGGGACGGTTTAGTCTGTCGGTCCGACGCCGAAATCCCACACACGAGAGTCGTTCGATACGACGAGGAATTCGATCACGTCGATCCCGCCTTTCCGACGTCATTTTCTGACGCGCTCGTCCGAGACCATCGCGAATTCTACGCGAAAGAAAACGACCGAAGAATAAAACGTGGGAACAAAATGCTCCTACCCACCCCACTGGGCATCAAAGGCGCCGAGTTGACCTCTCAAGTTTTAGCCGTTCCGGGTAGAGTGAAACACGACACCGCTTCCGTCCATCTCGCGTTGGCGCATTTAGCTTTAAGCGCGCCCGCGAAGAAGAAGAAACAGAAGAAGAAGAAGGAAAGTATTCAAAACGGAGAGAGAGAGGTAGTAGTAAACGAGGACGACGCGCAACAAACCACAAAAACCACCGCAATAGAAGTCGCTTAAAATTAATGTTTGATACGCATATAGGCATAGAGCAAGCAAAAGCTAGAAAATAGAAGAAATCCCTCACTCTGAGTCACTCAGCGTTGTGTGTAAAATATTCTTATTCTCATCAATTCCTTCATAAATACACACGCACGCAGCACGAAACGACGAGAAGGAGAAGGCACAGACTTCATAAAGAGGAAGACTTGAGTAAAAATGTCGAGCGAAACGGTCACGGAACTCCTCAACCGGAAGAACCAATTGGAGAACTCCTTGCAACAAACCGAAAAGCAACTCTACGACTTGGAAACGGCGTATTTATCCAACGAACACGGCGGTTCTCACGGGAGCATCTTGAAAGGGTTCGAAGTCGCCTTGTCGCAAAACAAAACGCACGCGCAAGTCGCCGCCGGAGCTGGGCATCATCGAGAACATCATCATCTCGACGGCGGTGGGGGAAACGTGACGAAGAAAAAATCCGGATCGAACGCGAGTAAAAACACGAAACCAGAGGATAGATTGTTTAGCTTATCCTCGAAAACGAGTCCGGTGCAAGCGGAGGTGGCGAAGGAGAACGAGCAGGTCAGGCTGTCGACCACCGCGAGCGGGAGGATGACGAAGAGTTATAGGAAATAGAATTACTCATTTCGGAGCTAGAGAAAAACAACGTGTAAATGTAAAAACCTGCTCTTCTGTGTATATTATATAATATTACAATTCTCTCTTTCCCTCTCTCTGTCTATCTACTGAGAAAGAGAGAGAGAGATGAAAATGCTACGTGTGCGTGTGTCTCGCGTCAGAATATATTCCTGCGTTCTTTCTCTCTCGGAAGAACAACTTTATTACATAATCTTCGCTCCGTCTGCGCCGAAAATCTCCGTCCGAATCTCCGGCATCAACGCCTCGAACGTGTTCTTCACCCTCGCGTCGAGCGTGTTATCGCACGTCGTCTTCCCGTTGCTGGAAATCACCAAAACCCCCCCGACGCAACTCTTCCCATCCTTCGATATCTCCGGCGAAGGCGGTAAACTCTCTCGCAAATCCAACGTCGGGTGTAACCCGCTCACTCTCCCCGCGGCTAACGCGATGGCTTCTTTACACACGCTCTCGTCTTGTTTCCGACATCTTACGATGCACTGGAAGTCTTGTAATTTCTTCGCGCCTTGCGCGATTAACCCCGCCAGAAGTTGTTTATATTGCGGCGATTTCGAAACCTCCCCGAGTTTCGCTCTCGACGCGTTCAACAACTCCTCCATCATCTGATCTCTCGCCACGAGCACTTTAATCCTCGCCACGTTCCCAGTCGTCGACCGTTCGATTTTCTTCTTCACCGAGACCAAAGATTCTTTCCTCTCGTACTCTCGCTTGATTTTTTGCTTCTCGAGTTCCACCATTTGGAGTTTTTCGATGTTGAACTCCTCCTCGGCGGCGACTCGGATTTCGTTCGCTTTTTCCTCGGCTTCTTGCTTGATGAATTCAACCATCTGGTTGATTTGCTTTTGGACCTCCTGGTCGTCCATTCTTTCTTTTCTGCGAGTCTTTAAGTCGCACCAAAAAGTGTCAAAGAGAGAGTTTAGGAGTCGTTTTCAGCGAACGAGCAAAAAGTGCGAACAGAACACTACACGGAAAGTGTTTTTGTCGTTTTCTCGCGCGGTGATGCGTGAAGATGATCTCGTGTTTTTCGTCTCTTTTTATCCATCAAAAATTCTTCTCTTTTTGTCTGTTTGTCCTTTTTGAACGCGAGAGTGAGATTTTTTAGGAAACGCGCGTCGTCGTCATCGGGTACGTTTTATGACGATGCTTTTCGAAGAGAGGGACGAGAGGATCAGTGATGGTGATATAGACGGTTTTGATGATGAGTACTAACTGCTTTTCGTAATAACCGGTAATAAAGGTATTACTCTTTTTATATCCTATTATTATATTTTTACGCGTCGTCGCGGAAGAATTTTGTTGGTAGTGTTGTTCATGTTACCAAACTTGGTCGCCGAAGTACTTCAACGCCGGGACGCCTCGAATTTCCAGATCGAACATCGGCGCCTCGATGCGTTTTAAGGTTTTGAGACCAGCGTCGGTGTCTAACATTTCCATCGCTTTTCGTTGGTCTTTTTCCTTCATTCGGACGAAAGAGACCGCTCTTTTAGAAGCCGAGGCTAAGCGTTCGCTTTCGGAGATTAACGTTTGGACGTCGGCGTCTTTGCTCGTTTCGTCGGTACTCGTTTTCAATTTTTCCGCAGCCGCGTTGCAGGCATCCGCGGCGTCTTGGAAATCGGCGACGTCGACGTTTAAGATTTGGTTGATGACGATTTTCGTGCACGGCACCGTTTCGTCTCTCAAAGATTTCAACAGTCGACCGCTTTCGCTCATGCCTAAAACGGTCGGGATAGTCGCGATGACAAACTCCGTCGTCTCTTTATTCCGGAACAAATCTTTCACCTCTTGTAAACGCTTCTTCAAATTTTCCAACTTTTCCACCGCCGCGTCTTGATTTTGGTTCTCCTGACCAAACAAACCTTTCACCATATCACCGGCGCTGGTTAATTTCTGTCTCAAACGAACAATCTTCCCGATTGATTTATCCAAGAACTCCGGCAACGATAACAATCTCAACGTGTGCCCGGTCGGCGCCGTGTCGAAGACGATCCTCGTAAACTTCGCGTACTTCTCATCCTTGGTAAACTGCACAACCTTTGCAATAGCAATCGCTTCGTCCAACCCGGGAGGAGGCGTATCCAACAACTCCCCTAACTTTAAATCCTGCAACGAATCCGAAATGCCGCTCAACCCAACGCTCCCCATAAAATCGCTCGCGCCTTTGGTAAAATCCGCGCTCTTTGAAAACTCCGAAAACTCACTCTTCGCTTGCGACGTGTCGATTTCCATCGCCCAAAGCATCCCGTCCGTACCTTCGACGGCGACGGGAACCCCGGACGAGACGTCCTGCGCCAAAGAATCGCTCAAAGAATGCGCCGGATCGGTCGAGACGATTAACGTCGGGTGTTGCCCAGAAGTTGCAAACTTCACCGCCAAGGAGGCGGACAACGACGTCTTCCCGACGCCTCCTTTCCCTCCGACGAGGTAATATTTCCGCGTTCGAATCGAAGACATTTCCTCGAAAACATCAGTAGAACCACCATTTGCATCCGCAGCAGCATGAGCGATACCACTGCGCCTTCCTCTCTTATTATTCCCACTACTCAAAACGAATGCTCGTCGTCGCGTCGGTAAAGTTGTTGTTGTCGTCGTTCTTTTTCTCCGCGTCGTCGCGGAAAAATCACGATAATAATAATAATAATCAGCGTTATTAAAGTCATCTTTGCTTCTTCGCCTCGTCATCATCCTCTCGTTCGTGTTTTTGGCGGCATTCCTCAAAGCCGCCGGGGGGGCAAACCTTCTCTTCCTCCTTCCTCCTCCTCCCGACAAAAACGACGAACTCGAAGGCGCAGAAGAAGAAGAAGACAAAGAAGCGCAGCAGGAGTCGCGCGACCTCATTCTCTGCCGCGTATTGGCGAAGAAAAACACGGGAGAAGAAGACGACAAAGACGAGGACATTATATTTTGTGTTTGCGTTACTACCAATGCGTTCTCTTTTTTTAACGATGTGTTTGTCGTTCGATGACGACGACGACGCGAAAAGGAGGATATTTTTTGTAAAAACAACAGATGGAAAAAAGTGAACACAGAGCGAGTGAAAAAAAGCTTTCGTCTGCCCTTTTTTTATCATCCACTTTTTGTTTGTCTTTTGTTGTTTCGACACTCATCACTTTTTTTGTCCACTCTGGCTTTTTATCGTTTTTATAGACACACGCACACGCACAGAATTAAGTCTTCTCACAGAAGAGCTTCTTCAGAGAGAGAGAGAGAGAGAAAAAAAGATCATCATGGGGAAGAAAGAGGTAATACGCTTTGTTTCGTTTGCGATGTACAACAGAAGAAAAGGAAGCGTAGAAAGAAGACTTTTGCGCTTCGCGAGATGATGATGAGAAAAGCTCATTTTTTTTTAACCTACTCTTTCCCTTTCCGGGGGGGGCACCCTTTTTTTAAGAGGATGACGATGTGTCGCGCGTCGAGAACGACAACAACGACAACGACAACAACAACAACAACACTTTGCGCTTCGTTGCAAAGAGAGAGAGTTCGTCATTAGTTCGCCTCCTAAAAAAGAATTCTTTCCAAATTCGTTTTATCGTTCGTACTCAAAGAGAAACTCACAAAAAGCGTTGTATGTTCGTTTTATCTTCTTCTTCTTTCCAACAACACTTTAAATTCCACCAAACAAAAACAGAAGCAAAAAATGAACAAACGAGAAGAGGATAAAGCGCAGAGGTCGGAGGAGTCGCGAGATTCCAAAGAAGGCTCGATGTCGCCGATAGACTTGTCCAAATTTACGGACGAAGAGTACATCGCACCACCACATCACAAAGAAGAGGTACACAACGATCACATTCATCAACACGGCGGCGAACAGCCGCAGGCGTCGGAGGACGCGATGGATTGGTTGGATCAGGCGACGAATACGACGCATTATTTCGCCGACCCTTTGGATACGTTTATGCAAAATTTTCAAAACGCCAACGCGGGTGCGGGCGGGAGCTCGGAAGATGCAGACTACGGAGGCGTGCAAGCGCACGAGACGCACTTTTCTTTAGATTCGAGGATATTTGAGAACGATTCGCAGCCTGAAACGAGCGGGGTGCACGTGGACGCGTTTAACTTTGAGGCGAGCGGGCCAGCCGGGAGAAGGCAACACAACGCAGATGTGGTAGCCGCGAATACGACGAATAAGCACGGATCGTTAGCGTCGTCGTCGGCGGTGAGCAGAGGTGGAAGTGGTGGCAGCACGAAGGCGACGACGTCGGCGAAGAAACCGAGTTCGTCATCGTCCAAGAGTAAATCGTCGAACAAGAGCAACAACAACAACAACAACAACAGCGACAACAGCGACAGGAACATCAACAAAAATTACAACTCATCATCAGTGCAAAGAAGCACATCGTTTACGAAACCACGAAAGACGAGTTCTTTTAAGAAATCGAATTTAAGTGGAGTAAAGAAAGCGAGTTCGCACGTCGATTTGACGAGTGCGTTTACCGACTTGGAGCAAGGCATGATGCATTTGAACTCCAATCAAATCCAACCGGGCGTGATGCGTCGCATCCCCTCGGAGCTTCGAATGCAGCAACTCGCGCGATATCGCGAAAAGAGAGCGAGACGTAGATTAGGCCACAAAAAAATTCGATACGAGTGCCGCAAGACGCTCGCAGATAACCGACCGAGGTTCAAAGGTCGGTTTGCTAAGATTATACCAACCGTGGCTTCGGAAGGCGACTTGTCGACGATGTCGGCGCCAGAACCCGGCGAAGGCGTGGCAGCCATGAACGACGTCTTAGACTCCATGGAAGCAAAAAGCAAAGGTCCTGGAGATGAACTCACTAAAACCGAACAACAGACGAAGAAAGAAAATGTGATTAAGAACGCAAACGAAAAAGCAGCGGCGGCGACGAGAAAAACGAGGGCGGAAACCGCGGCCGCCGCGGCGTCGAAGAAAACCAGAGCAAACTCAAACTCTAAAGGTTCCGAGGAAACTAACGATAGCGAAACCGCCGAGAGCGATTTGTTTTCTATTGAGATACCAAAGAGAACGCGAGCTATGCGAAGATTGCAATCGAACGCGAGAGGTTTGCGAGCTTCGCAATCCGAAGTTTCTCTCGTCAAACTGGTTGAATCCTAACGAGAAGAGATTTCACCACTACGTGTTTGTAGATAGAAAGAGAGGAAAGACAGAGAGGGAGAGACAAAAGCTAGATTCGATAAAACTAGTAGCGAGTACACAGTTCATACTAGATAGTCAAGGAGACGGGCGCAGATTGTTGTATCATATAAGAGAGAGAAGTCGCGAGCGGAGGAAAGATATAGTCAAACATTGTTTTTATCTGTACAAATATTAATAACCAACGAAAGTAAAAATATAATATTAAAAGAACAGTGGTGGTAAAGTATTGCTGCATGCGTCACACGCACTGTGGCACGTTCTCGCTTCCCTCGTTAGTTCATCTTTCGTCGCTCACTTCATTTTGTAAAGCAATACGAGTTGACACTTTTTTAGTTACGCCGGGCCGCTGCTGCTTCCTGGAGGCGAAGTGAAGTTTGTGCCTTCATAATAGTATTGCTGTTGCTGTTGCTGCTCTTTATAACCAAATTGATATTGTTGTTGCAGCTGATGATGTTGCTGCTGCTGATGCTGCAGCGCATGAATATATTGCTGAGATACGTAAGGGTATTGATGTTGTTGTGGATAAAACGTTGGTGGCGGCGTGTAGTGCGAGAACATCGGCCCCGAAGGAGACGTCCTTGGAGAGTAATATTTGTCCGCCGCATACTCGTACTCTTCGTAGCTGGAAAATTGACCACTAACAGTGCCAGTACCACCACTAACACCACCAACATTACCACCTTTACCACCACTCGATTTAGACGGACTTCTCGATTTAGGTCGTAAACGCGTTATATCTTCGTCGTGCGGTAGCAAGTGCGCGGGACGACTCACTCTTTGAGGACTGCTCTGCGGACTTGAGCCACTTTTATGTCGATACGTGTACGTTTGACGCTCTCTTTGCACTTGTTGTTGCTGCTGTTGTTGATATTGTGGCGTCATGGACGACTGCGGCGATTGATACTGAGTGTATTGATTGTATTGCTGTTGTTGTTGCATCATCGCTCGGTTCGCACGTCTTTGATATTGCGCCTCGAATTTCCCGCTTACCCTCGTTCCCTCAAACGCTTTTCTGTACGTGATTGGATTGTGCGTCGTTCTGTACACGTTTTCGCTGACCGTGACCCAACCAGGGCGGAGTAGTTGACTGTCTCCGAACAAGTTCAAACGTCTCAACCCTTGGACAAAGCGTTCCGCGATGGCGTAAATCTGATCTGGTTTTTGATTTCCCTGCAGAGGCGGCGAAATGATAACGTCAGCGTCTACGTTCGCGTGAATCAATTGCGCTTCTTTACGCGTGACTTTTGCTTTTGCTGCAATCATGCAGTGCTCTTTATGCAAAGTGAACGGGAATTCTTCCTCGTTCATTCCTTCTCCATCTTCTGAAAGCGTCGATAAGTGCGACATCGTCGACGCGATAGACGTAGACGTCCTCGATCGAAACGAAGAAGGAGACGAAGAAGAAGACGCCGATGATGGAGTCGATGGGGTACTTGGAGATGATGGCGACATCGAAGAAGAAGATGGAGAAGCATACGGAGGAGTTCCTACTGCTCCGACGCTCCCAGAAGCAACACTTCTCCTCGAGGCTGACGACGAAGCCGGAGACGAAGAAGGCGTCGGCGACGACTCGGTCCTATCCAATCCTGTCTTGACCCAGACAATCTCCTCCGCGCATCGACGAAATTTCCATGCTTTCATAATCTTCAACGCGTTGTCGTGCATTCTTCCATCTCCTTTCCCAATCCACAAGAATACGAACGCCTTATCCGAAGTTACTGCGTTTAAATCCAGCCTCGCTACGTCTCGCCAATTCATTTTCGACCAATCGGGATTAATGACCACCACATCAAACGTCCCTAAATTCTCACTCGTCAACTCGCACGTCTTCGCACTCTCTATCTTTACGCTCAGCGGCACGTGCGCGTGCGCGTTAATCAGCTCGCTCTTCAAATCTACCAGTTTTTGCAAAGCAGGCGTCGGGATGCCTTGCGGATCGATGATAAAGTTCTGCGGTCGTTCTCCCGTGACCACGTAGTGGGACGAGTAATCTAACGACCAGTGCTGATTGGGAGGTTTCGGCGTATTTGGCGGCGGTTGCATGTGTTGCGCGACTTCAACGTGTTGCTCCTTCCCTCCTTCCCTTCCGTGCTGTTGCTGTTGGTGACGATACGAATGACCACCCATCATCATCGATTGAGAAGAAGAAGAAGACGCGGGCGAAGCGGACAAGCGCATATCGCCAAACGACATCGCCGCCGCCGCGGCCGCCATCGATGCCGCGTAGTGATGCGCGTTTTCGTGATGCTGCGTCAAAGTTAAGTTCGCCGGTAAAGACGTCGGCAGCGGTGGAGGTAACGGCGGCGGCGGTGACGGAGGCATCGGTGGAGGTGACGGTAAAGGCGGAGGAGGAGGCACGTACATTTTTACTTCTTTCTCTTCTTCTTCTTCTTCTTCAAGTCTCGGGGAAGGTGGCGGCGTCGGTGGACAACGACGAGTCTCCTGATCCTCCTCCGACGCGGACGACGAAAGAGTGCGTACGTGGTCTCGTTCTCGATCTCGTTCGCCGAAATTTTCGCCTTCATCCTTTCTCGGTCGAGGAATAACTTTTCTCGTTCTCGCCTCCTCCTCCGCTTCGTTTTCCTTCCTCCTTCTCGGCGTTGGTATCGTCTTCTTTTCCGTCGTTTGCTTCTCAACGACGACGAATTCATCGTCAAAATCGTTTCCGTCGCTCATGATTGTTGCGTCAGAGAGAGAGGAGTATCAAAGAGCAGTCTTTCTCAACGAAACTGCGTAAAGAGCGCGCGCGAGTGAAAAGCAAAGGAGTGGAGAATATCGCGAGAGGAGAGTAAAAAATACTCGAAAGGGGGTCTTTCTCTTGGAACGAGAACAACACGAGAACGACGACGAGAACAATCGACCTCCCAGACACTTTTTCGAATTGCTGCTAAATGATGACGATAAAGAAAACTACGATGAAATCTTCTTCTGTTATGAGCATCGTGAGAGAGTAGTATTTCAAAAAAGGAAGGATTTTAAGGCGAAAAGTGTTCGGGCGTCTTTCGCCGCGCTTTGAGCGAGGCTTTCGGGACGCGTGCGCGCGCTCGATCCGTCTCTCTAGTTTATCGCTAGTATTTAAGCTATACAATTACAAACATCATCACATCTCGTCGTTCTGGTGCGCACGCGTGAGAATATATACACACGCGCACCGAAAGGACTCACTCTCTCTATATAAAACGTCTTCTCGATGTATTATTTTTGTTGTTGTTGTTTAAACTCTTTGTTCCTTTCTCTTCGTTCCGAGACTAACGCGTCGACTTCTTTTTGTAAACTTTGTTCTTTTTGGACCAACCATTCGGCGGTGAATGCACCGGCGACGGCGAAACCAGCGTGGAGTTGAGGTTCTGTTACGCGTGTTGTTCGTATTATTATTACGTCGCGTGTTTTATGCACATAAAAGAGAGAGAGAGGGAGAAGCGCGTGAGAGATTCGAAAGAGAGACGTGATTGCGCGACGCGACGGAAACGAGACGATGAGATGAAGAAGACAAAGAAGAAGAAGTGAAAGAAGAAGAAGAAAGAGAGCACTCACGGTGAAACAAAGGCACTTTCCGCAAAGCGCAGGCGTACATCTGCGTGCAGACGCCGGCGAACGCGCCCACGAAGGTTGCCGAAGACGTGAAAAGCATTCTTCTTAATAGAGTAGTAGAGTGTACTATATTCTGCGGTTTTTTTGCGACGATGCGACGACGAGTTTGGCATTCGATTTTCATAAAATTTTCTCTCAAACAAACTTTTCTCTCTCTCTCGTCTGTCGCGAGTGAGTGCGATGATGATGACGACGACGATGATGACGATGACGAATGCTTTTTGCGAACGATGATAAAAAATAATGTATTAAATGTGTTATTAAGCGAAGGTTAACATCTCCCTGTTTTCAAACCCGCACTGCTCTAACGTCTTCCCCGGATCGTCCAAGGTCGTGCGTTTGGGAAAGTGAACTAAGACTAAGCACTGATCTCCTCCTCGCGACTTAAACGTGACTTTAGCGTTGCTCTCGCTGACGATCCAGTTTTCCACGTCTTTGACCGAGTTGGATTTACGAAAACGTCTAGGTTTGAGCCGTTCGCCGTCCGGCAAGCGAACGGCGACGGAAAGCGTGTCCGGGCTTTCGTCTGGTTCTTGTTCGAGTTGCATCGTTCCGTTGTTGTCGTTTCCGTTTTCTTTGCCTAAACTTTGCCAAGTAGTTCCTTCTTGTCGCTGTCCTCCTCCTCTACCCGAAGCTTCTCGATTTTCTTTGCTGCCGCCGTAAAAACCAACGCTTTTGCTATTCTTCTTTCTCTTCCTCGCTTCTTCTTCTAGCGACGCTTTCATTGCCGCGTACAACTCCGGGTCTTCGTTCCGGTCGACACCAATATCCGCGTCGTCTATGACTATCGCGTCGTCGTCGTCTTTTTCGTCGTCGTTATTGTTGTTCGTCGAATCCCCTCCGCGCAACGTATTCGCCTTCCCGCTAAAAATCATCTTCCTCTTCTTCTCCTCCTTCATCTCTTCCTTCACTCTTTCCACCGTTTTCCCTTCTCTCTCCGCTCTCGCCATTATTTCGTTCATCTCTTCGCACTCGCTCTCCGCTATCCAGTTCCCGTACTCGCCGTCTTTCTGCCCGAAAATCTCGTGCGCCTGCGGCAACGCGCCGACCACCGCGAATACTTGCGTCCCTCTTTGAATCATACTTTCCAGGTACCACACGATCTCCCCGTTCACTTTCGACGGCGCCGCGAGTTGCGAATTCAAATTCCACCACTGCCCTCTGATTTCTCGTATCGCGAACCAGTGTTGATGTGCATTCAGTAAAAACGCTTTATTCTTCGCCGCTTCGTTCAACTCCGTTCGTTTAAACACTGACGTTAACTTCAACTGAAACGTTTTCTTTAGCGCTTCTTCCAACACTTGCAAGGAATAGTTCCCCGTGTTCACATCCACGTTCTCGCTCGGACCGTTTTCGTCTTTTAATCCTAATTTCCGTTCCGCCTCGTCCAACACGTCCGCTATTTTTTGTAAATCTTGAGTCGAAACGTGAGGGCCTTGGAGTAGCGCGTTTAACGAGTGGTGTCCGCACAAGGCGAGCGTTTGTTTCTCCCAGTAGATTCTCGCTTCTTTTTTAGTCGTCATTTCTTCGCTTTCTCTCTTACGTCTTCTTCTTCTTCGTTAAAATAAAACTCTCTCTCTCTCTCTCTGATGATAATAATAATAACTCGGAAGAAGAAGAAGAAGAAGAAGAAGAAGAGGAAGACTTTATCAGCGTTCGTCGTTGTTCTTCTTCTTCTGTAATTTAGGATTAGTAGTATTATATATAGTAGAGTTGTTTTAATATAATAAGTTGTGTTGTTAATGTCGTTCACTCTTTCTGTTGTTGCGACAAACAAAAAGAAATGAAGAGAAAAGAAGAGAAAAAAGAGAAGAAAAAACAACATGCAGAAATTTTTTTATCAAAAAAATCAGGTGAAAAAAGCACCAAATTCAACGAAAGAAATTCTGTCCTCCTTGTAAAATTGAAACACTTGACACAACACACCACACCACACTACACTACTACGAGTACTACGAAGGAAAAAGCAGACCATGCGAATTTGCATTTAAAGAAGAAGAACAAAGAAACGGCGAATAAAAAAATGTCCACGCACGCGCTCTTACTGGACGAACTTTCCGGCTTTAAAGGCGAAGGAAATACAAAACTCACGGTCGATGTCATCCTAGAATCCAACCAACAGTTAAACGCGATCGGAGAGTACGAGTTAGACTTGCAAAAGAAAGGGATAAAAACGATTGAAAATTTAGGCGGCACGTGCGATCAGTTCGATTCGATCGATTTGAGCAAGAACGAGATTATAAAGTTGGAAGGGTTTCCAAAGCTCAAAAGGTTACACACGATCAATTTGAACGAGAATAAGATCGAAAAGATAAACGGGACGAATTTGAGCGAGAATGTGCCGAAGTTAGAGTGGTTGATGCTGCAAAATAATAAGATTCGAAATTTGGTGGACATCGATGAATTAGGGAAGATGAAACGTTTGCGATGCGTGATTTTGAAAGGGAACCCGGTGTGCGCTTTGGAGAATTATCGGGCGTATTGTGTGTATAAGTTGAACGATGGATTGAGAATGTTAGATTTTGAACGCGTGTACGCGAAAGAAAGAGAAGAGGCGAAGAAGATGTTCGAAGGAGACGACGGGAAAGCGGCCAAGGCGAAGACGTTTACGGTGGGGAAGAGAGGCGGAAGAGACGAAGAAGACGAAGAGGAGAAAGACGACGAGAGTAAGAAGAAGAAAAAGGGGGAAAAGGGAAAGAAGCACGACGAGGCAGAGTTGGCGAAGATTAAAGCCGCCATCGCGAACGCGACAACTTTGGAAGAAATTACGCTTCTCGAAAAAGCGATGGAAACCGGGGTATTGCCGAGCGAATATAATAAGAACGAGTGAGCGAACAATTTTTTGCTTAAGCGCATGTAGTAGTGTGTACTTCAATAACAACGACAACAACAACAATTAAAAAGAATAGAGATGTAGCGAGTTTGTGATCGTGTAAGTGTTTACTACAAAAATACAATTAAAACAATAATAGAAGGAGCGTGATTGTATATCTTGATTATTTAGAAGGACGCGACGTTTTCTCTCTTCTTCTTAATTTCTTCTTTCATCAACGCGTCGTGCTCGCTAAACTCGCGACGAACTGCGCCAAGCACTTCTGTTCGTCCACTTTTTGCGACATGAAATGCCGAGTGACTTCATCCACCATCTTTGCTTTCCCTTTAATAACGTCGTCGGTATCCGCGCCTGGCATTTGGTAAAATTTCTTATACTTGAGCAAAGTTGGACCGGTGAGTCTGTTGAAGTTTACGTTGCAGTTCGGTTTCCCGGCGTTTCTTTTATCCACGATTCGTTTCATCGCCGCCGCGGCTTGTTGACTCGGTGGCCCATTCCCGGGCGTTCTCGTCGGTCGTCGTAACCTCGCTTTCATGCCGCCTTCTTTATCGCCTTCCTCGCCTTCCTCGTCGTCTTCGTCGCCGTCGCCGTCTTCGGCGTCCCCTTCGCCTTCTTTCTTTTCTTCGTCTTCATCATCGCCTTCTTCTTCGTTCGCATTCCCGTCCTCATCCTCCATGGAGTCTCCATCGTCCTTCTCTTCTTTCTCCTCGTTGTTGTTCTCCTCATCTTCGTTCCTTTCCTTCATCTCCTCGTCTTCCTGCTCCATCTCTTCGATCTCCCCGCTTTCCACGTGCGACCCGTCGTCGTCGTCTTTCGTTTGAAACTCGATCGAATCTTCTTCCTCGCCCGTGGGTAGTGAAATCACCTCCAGCGCGTTCTTTTGTAAGCGAACTTCTTTTCCGTTTTCGAGGAGTAACCAGTGCCAGCCGCCCAAGTTGACTGATTTTTTCACCGTCGCGTGTGCGCCGACCAGTTTTTGTTTCGTTCGGTTGTTCCCGATGATTTTAACCTTCGTGTGCTTCGCTAACTCCTCGTCGCCACCCATTCTTTTATCAGTTTATCAGCGCGAGCAGCACAAGCAGCTTCCGCGTTGTTTGTCTCTCTCTGACTCTCCGACTGACTCTCTCTATATATCTGTGTGTGTGTGTGTATCTCAACAACGAAGAACAAAGAGATGAGTTTCTTTTAAAATCGCGCAAAGGTGATTTCTTCTGGGGTGATGAAACAAAAAAAACAAGAGTGCGATGAAATAAAAAAAGAAGGAGAGACAAAAAAACAAAAAAAACAGGCACACGATGATGAAAAAAAACAAAAATCAATCGTCAAAAAATCACAAAGGAGAGAAAAGTTTGTTTTGTTTTGCACCACAAAAAAACAACACTCCTTTTTTGGAATAAAAGAGCAAATGCATCCTCCTCCTCCTTCTCTTTCCTCTCAACTTTCATCTTCGAAGAGCAACTTTGTTTACTGCTGTGCATTTGGAAACAGGAGGAGTAGGTATTGCGGTGGTGGTGGTTTTGGTCGGAGGAGGAGGAGCGTTTTGTCCTCTTCTTCTTTAACTTCTTTGTCTTCTTTGTCTTCGCGCTCCTTATCCAACATCATGCGCAATGCGAAATCGTCATCATCATCATCGAGAACAAGTCTAATCGCAACCGCTGCTGCTGGTACTTCTTTTTCTTCTATATTTAGCAGTGGGGCGGCTGCTTCTGAACCAGCTCGAGCGGCGCTCTTTGTCACGTCTGGCTATGTGCTCGTGCAGGTGATGCGGACAGTTTTCAATCACAAAACGTTGAGCGACGTTTCAGTTTCCTGCCAAAACACGGAGAAAAACGCATCCGTGCTGAAAATGTTACACACGTTACGAGTAGGGTACGATGCGATTACGGTATTGAGAAACCCGCACATGTCGACAATATTGGCGACTTTTTTTAGAAAAGACGTAGATGTGGAATATCAGAGAGAGCTGTTGCCGATGGCGTGCGGCGGCGTCGTCGCTTTGGATTGGCCGTTGTCCGTGGACGACGAGACGCATAAGTATCGCGAACGCACGCCAGAGATGTTGGAAAAGACGAGGAATTTAGATACAGATTTCGAGCCGCATAGAAAATCGATACCGAGTCAAACGCCGAAGATTGATGGGGTATTGGAGGAACATTACAAGACGTTACCGGAGGACGCGCCGACGTTGGTGTTGATGTCCGGCATAGCCGGCGGTTCGCACGATAAGTATTTGAAACACATGCTGAGAAGAGCGGTGATGAAAGGGTATCGAGTAGTTGCATTCAACGCGAGAGGGACGAGCGAGTCACCATTGATGACGCCGCAGTTTTATAGCGCGAGTTTCACCGGAGATACGAGGGCGGTGATGAAGGAGATGAAGAGGCGGTTTCCAAACGCGCCTTTATTCGCCGTCGGTTGGTCGTTAGGGGCGAATATTCTGACGAACACGTTAGGTGAAGACGGAGAAGATGCGTTGGTCGATGCTGCGTGTAGCATGTGTAACCCGTTCGATTTGAACAGGTGCGACGAAAATTTACAGAAAGGATTTTGGGGCAAGTTGTATTCGAAATCGATGGCGAATAACATGCGCAAGTTGTTCGAACCGCATAAACATTTGTTCCAAGGCTTGAGAGAATACGAACCGGCGTTGGTCAGGAAAGCGAGAACGGTTCGAGATTTTGACGAGGCAATTACGCGAGTGACTTTTGGATTTTCTTCCGTGGACGCGTATTACGAAGCGAGCGGATCGAAGAGAAAGATTGCCGACGTGAGAGTCCCGTTGTTATGCGTCCAAGCGAAGGACGATCCAATCGCTTCAATTGAAGCGATACCTAGAGAGGCAATTGCGAGCAACGAGCACGTTATTTTATTAGAAACGGAGAGTGGTGGGCATTTGGGATGGACAGCGGGAGCTGAAGCGCCGTGGGGTGCTCCCTGGCCAGATCAAGTAGCCATGGAGTTCTTTGAAGTCCACGCGCTCGAATGGAAGACGAAGAGAGGGGCGAATACAGCGAGAGCTAAAGCTCCGGCCGAAGTCACAGCTTAGAATGTCATCGTATCATAATTATGCTTAGATATCATAGAAATTGCTATCGCATCATCGCCACCATTACTACTACATGTACTACTACTACTACTACTACTACTACTAGACTTTATTCCTTCTTTTTCTTCTTTTTCTCCTCTTGGGTCTCGGGCACGGCCAAGCAAATTGGCACGCCTAATGTTGCTACGCAAAGACCCAAGGCGATGTTAAAATACGCCAACGCGATTAACACAACCATTAAGAGTACGAATGTGAATATTTTCACCGCAGTGAAGACCTCTTTAACGGACCATGAAGAAGATGAAGAAGACAAAATCAGCCATTTCTCATATTCGTACGCTTTCAAGGTCTTGATGCCCAACGCGACGAGCATGACGCCGAGCGTTCCGGCCAACTCAGCAACGCCTACATATCTGTCATTCCCAATGAGCACGTACTCAAACCGAGCGTGATGTAACTGCTCGACGAGATTATTACACGCTCGAATAGCCGTTTCTAACGCGATGCCGCAGGCGAGGTAATTTTCTATGCGATAGTCTCCACCTTTCGCTCCTTCGTCATCCACCTCGCTGCCGTTTTCCTCTTTATCGTATACCATTGTAAACGAATCTATCGATTTCACTTTAAACGCACCGTGAACACCGGTTGGCTTACCAGCTACCGATAATTTCGCAAACGATGTCCACGCTTTCGTGTGTTCCATCCACTTCTCCCATTTTGTCTTCTTCGTCGCATCAATGACGTGCGTCCCTTGTACGCTAAATCCCGCCGACGTCCCCCGCCCCATTCGCGAGGCAAACTTTGCCACTTCAAATATGTCTTGATTCGGCAAGGCTCCGTTCCATCCGTGAAGTTTAGCGAACATCGTCGATCTCGACCTTTTAAAACTTTTCATTCCGTTTGGCGTTTCGATGCCAAACGCTTGGTGGATCTGCCCGGCGCGAAAAAAGACATCCTTCTTTTTGTTTTTTCGATTAGCCGCAGCGTTACCTCCACCGCCACTACCATCCTCTTCTTCTTCTTCTTCTTCTTCTTCGCCCTCTAAATACGTCTCCACCCACTTCTCCGTCGCGCGAATTTTCGAAACTGGTTGTCCTTCTTCCAAATACTCAAAGCACGTCGGTACGACCAACACCACGTCCCGTCCCAACCATTTCACCTTTCGCGACTTGACGTAAACGAACACCTCCAACGCCAACGCGACGGCGTCTGCTTCTTCTTCCTTAATTCTATCATCACCTCCTTTTCCTCCTCCTCCTTTAACTTCTTCTTCTTCTAAACACCCGATCGGTGCGACAATTGCGATGGATTCTCTCCCGTCTCCGAACTTTGCTCGAGCGACGGCGTGCGCCGCGAACTCGCGCACCGTCACCTCGTCCGACGAGTCGTCAACACCATCGAAATCCGCCAACAAAATATCTCTCACCAAAACCTCTTTCGCTTCTCTCAGGCTTCCCGTGTTCATCAGCATCTCCGAATATGTACTCGCCCGTTCGCCGTTTTTGCGGTCGAACCCAGTTTTCGTGCTTCCTAAGAGTAATCCGTTCTCGTCCACGTACGCTTGGTTGCTCAGCGCAGTCGTCGAGAACAAACACAAAAGCACGAACGAGAAGGCGAAGAAAAGGAGGTCGAATTTTCCTTTTCCAACGCCTTCTTTGGAAACGAGAATTGATTTGAGTTTGGAGAGGATGCGGAGGAGAGGAGGTAAAGAGGAAGAGGAGGAAGAAGAAGAGGGTGTCATCATAAAAGTCGTCGTCGTCGGATGGATCGATTGGAGAGGGAAACCGCGGAGGAAGAAAAAAGGATGCGATGATGATGTGAAGATTTGTTTGTTGTGAAGACACTCAAAAGTTGTTGTGATGTTGAGTGCCGGATGACGATGATGATGCATTCAATCGAGACTTTTGTGCGAGGATGATGAAGCGAATTTTTAGTATTAAAACTGCGCGCCTTTGACGTCTTGCAACACCCAAAATCCATCCGTGGTTTCGCTGTCCGCGTCGGTTTGAATGGCTAAGAAGTGCAACCCTTTCGTTTGTCTCTTCACGCCTTCCCATTCTCGGGCTTCCTCTCTCAACTCTTTGGTTCTTCGGAAGAACGCGTAGTTCCAACTTTCGTTCACGCCGGTTTCCAAAACGATGGAGGAGCTTTCCAGATCCACCGTAATCGCGCTCAACTCTAAGCCTTTCGTCCATCCGCTCAAAGCCGCCGCGCGCGCGGTATAGACGACGACGCCCGGTATCAGCGTGTCGTCCGGTAAATCCGGGTCGATGTTTAACAAATCTCCAAACGCTTTACCTCTCGCCACGCTCTCCATTTCCTCTTTCACCCCGACCAAAGGCAACGCGACAAACGCCCACGACTCGCCTCGCAACGCGTCCGGCAACGGCTTCGGCGCTTGCGCGTCGAACGTCATCAACGGCGCCGAGTTCGGATCGTACCCCGGATGTTTCTTATACACCGTCTCCATCCTCTCCTCCAACCAGTTCAGCATGGTTTGACACCTCCTCGACGGTAACGGTTCCAACTCGCACTCTTTACACGCTCTCGTGATGATCGTCATCATTTGACTCCGGAAAAATTTAACTCTTCTCGGCCCTTCGCCGGTTTCCTCCGTTCGTTTCGAGACGACTTTCTGCAAAGCTTTCGATAATTCCACCGAGTTGATTCGATTGTTCGGGAAAAACTCCGCGTGTTCGAACGTTCGGTCTTCGTCCGTGATTAACAGTTCCCACACTTTCTTCCCTCGGTCGTCTTTTAAAGGGCGGGAGCAGAAATCGATTTGCCACGATTGAGACGATACACGAGACGACTTGTTCGTCGTATTCGTCGTAGTAGTCCTGTGTGATGCTGTTGCTGTTGCTGCGTTTCTGATCGCCTCCTCTGCCGTTCGCGTCAACACGCTATTCTCCGACGAGGACGATTCAGACGACGACGACGGTTGTTGCTCTTGTTCTCGCGCGGAAGAGGAGACCACGATTGATGACGACGACGCGTCGTTTGAATGGTGTCGCCGCAGGGAAGATGATGATGATGAGAAAAGCTTTTCCCGATGATGATGGCTGTAAAAATCATGACGTCGAAGCGAGTGTTTCGTTCTGGAGGACGAGGATGCCGCAGCAGACGCCATCGCACGCGGGGACGCGTGCTGCTGGCAAAATACCGAAGAAGGAGAAGACATGCGAGACTATTACGTGTGTCTGTACGCGCGCGCGTGAGAAAACGGCGCGTTTATTTTATGAGAGCATTCGGGGGGATTGATTACTCAACCATTTTATCTTCTTTTTGGCTGCTCCTTTTGCCTCTCTACAACCTGCTGCTACGCTACGCGACTACGAAATACCTCCCACTCTTTCGGGTGGGTGGGGGGTGCTCCTTAAGACGACGAGACTCTCTCTGTCTCTTTCTCTCTCTCTCTTCTTTCGGTATTCAACCAACCATGCTCCTCTTCCTACCTCTCGCCCGTACTTCCTCGTACCTCTTAAACGCCTCTTTACTCTTCCCGCACGTCTCTTTCCAGGTGCGCAAACATTCCTGCCAGACGCGCGCGCCTTCGCGCGAATGCGCGGAGACGAGAGAGCGCTCGAGGACGTATAAATCGACACCGATATCTTCCTCACCGACGATTTGGGTTTTGGATAAACCGAAATCGATTACGTATATGGAGTCAGTTTGCGCGTGAACGAGGAAGTTGGAGGTGGTGAGGTCGCCGTGGGTGATGTTGCCATCGTGGAGTTTGGAGACGATGAGGCCGATTTCGCGACCGTATTTCACCGCGCGGCGGTGCGCGGAAGAAGAAAGAGGAGGAGAAGAAGAAGAAGGCGCGGCGGTCGCGTCCTCGGCGGTGGCGTTGCGCGGCGGCGTAGTTTTCTCCTCCTCTTTTTTTTGTTCTCCTTCTTCATCTTCTTCCGCCGCGATCGATTTCAAAACCTCCTTCAAAGACTTCCCCTCCACCCGTTCCATGAATATCGACGACGACCGCTTGTCCACGAACAAAACCGTCGGCGCTTGGACGCCTAAAATTCTCGCCTTCATCAGCGATCGACACTCGGCGAATAATCGACTTCTCGTCAACTTTTGGTCCAAAACTGGGTGTCTGTACTTTTTCCTGAATCGCTGTTTCACGACGCACGGTTTTCCGAGGAACGTGGTCGAGAACACTCGCGCTTCCGCGCCTTGCGAGAGGAGATGAAGTCTTTTTTTTTGTTCTTCTCGTCGTCGGTTCTCATCGTTACCGTCGTCGTTGTTGTTGTTGTTGTTGT
>Ga0181557_1000238_pt1 | contig 72650 bp, 57 predicted proteins | sample 011ome_23_FD_148632 | JGI IMG/M metagenome (GOLD analysis project Ga0181557, IMG submission 148632) | Coastal salt marsh microbial communities from the Groves Creek Marsh, Skidaway Island, Georgia - 011506CT metaG (spades assembly) | ecosystem: Environmental > Aquatic > Marine > Intertidal zone... | reverse complement strand
GGGGTTGCTTACTTTATAAAAAATCCGGAACAGTATCGAAATCAACACGTCGTTATTGCCGGTGGTGGGGATTCGGCTTTAGACTGGAGTATATTCTTATCAGATGTTGCAGCATCGGTAACCCTAGTACATAGGCGCAATGAATTTCGCGGAGCCTTAGATAGTGTTGAAAAGGTTCAGGAGTTGAAAAATCATGGTAGAATCAGCTTGATAACCCCTGGCGAGGTTGTTGGACTCGAAGGTGAGGGCTCTTTAAGTGCAGTAAAAGTGCAAGCTGGACAGGGCTTAATTACCCTAGACTGTGATGCATTTATTCCTCTTTTTGGACTTGCTCCCAAGCTGGGCCCGATAGCCAATTGGGGTTTAGAAATTGAAAAAAACGCTATTAAGGTTGATAATTCCTTAGACTATCAAACCAACATTCCTGGTGTCTATGCCATCGGAGACGTCAATACTTACCCGGGTAAGCTCAAATTGATTCTATGCGGTTTCCACGAGGCCACACTCATGTGCCAAAGTGCGTATAAACGTATTTATCCGGATCGTCGCTATGTCATGAAATACACAACCGTTGGCGGTGTAGAGGGTTTTGACGGCACAAAAAAGGAAGCCCCAAAGGCCGTTATCAAGTCAATTGATTAATCACTACTAAATGGCTCAAGACATAACCATATTTATTACGGATCGCGAAGGCAAAATCCATCAAGTGTCCGCCCCGACCGACATGAATATGAATCTCATGGAGGTTGTTCGTGCGTATGAATTAGCCCCGGAGGGGACCATTGGCGTCTGTGGGGGTATGGCTATGTGTGCCTCGTGTCAAAGTTATATTGAAAGCAATCATCATCTACCCGAACAAAGCGCAGATGAACTTGCGATGTTGGCGGAGGCTTTTCATGTAAAAGAAAATTCCAGATTAGGATGTCAGTTATTTTTAACGCCGGATTTAGATGGCCTAAAGGTCACCTTAGCGCCAGAATCTTAGATTACTTCCGGGGTTTCAGCCTGCTGAATTTCTTCTAATACCCCATTCCATAAACTTAATCGCAACTCAAGAGCTTGCAAGGCCGTCTCAGTAACCTCTTCCCATTTTTGCGGGTCATTGCCACACAATTCTTGAATCATTTTTAAGGCTAAAGGCCCATGTGTGTCGTCGTCTAATTCTATATGTCGCTGAAAATAGTGATGAAATCCGGTTAAATTTTCCTCTGGGAATTGGCGCTGAATTGAGCGAATTAAAGAGGTAAACATCTGAGGAATTAAATCTTCTCGGCCGAAAGTAAATGCTGCTGCGATTTTATGCGGTTCATTCGAGTCAATTACCGAAAAAGTAAACCGCAGGAAGGATCTAACAGATTGAGGAAGATCGATACTGTCAGCGGCTTGATACCAGGGGTTTCCTTGACTAATATAATTGATGAATTCATCTATTTTTTTTGTCGAGGCGCCCGAATCACTCATGGCGTTGAGATACATTTCAAAATGACTTCTTCTTTTGCCATCGAGGTCCAAGTCCGTCTCTTCGGCCAAAACGATCTCGTTGATTAGATACCTTATCTCTGGATTGCCAACAGGGACCCATGGTAAACTCGTCCCTGTAAGCTTTATTTGTAAAGCCTTGAGCAAGGACATAAAATCCCATACCGCGAAGACATGATGTCCCATAAAGCGATGTAAATCGCTGGGACTTTGAATATGGGTGTACAAAGGATGATTTACAATTTCTTCCTGAAGGGGGGTAATTTTTTGAAGTACCTGATGAAGCATAGACAATTTTATCGCAAAATAAAAGGCTCTTTCTTGAGAGAAAAAGCCTTTGTTATCGATTTTTTTGATTTGATTATTTAAAAGCGTTCTCGCCAGTAATATCCATACCTGTAATTAATAAATGGATGTCATGCGTTCCTTCGTAAGTAATAACGCTTTCCAGGTTCATCATATGACGCATTATTGAATATTCACCAGTAATACCCATGCCTCCGAGGATTTGGCGTGCTTCTCTTGCGATGTTCAAGGCCATGGCCACATTATTGCGTTTGGCCATGGAGATCTGGGCTGAAGTGGCGCCCCCCTCTTCTTTAAGTTGCCCAAGACGAAATGCCAATAGCTGTGCCTTGGTAATTTCGGTGATCATTTCTGCAAGCTTCTTCTGCTGTAATTGGAAGGCTGCAATTGGTTTGCCAAATTGGATGCGTTCTTTGGCGTATCTCAAAGCAGTATCGTAGCAGTCCATAGCCGCTCCAATTGCCCCCCATGCAATTCCATAACGCGCTGAATCAAGGCAGCCTAATGGCGCTCCTAATCCTGATTTATTCGGCAACAGATTTTCTTTAGGGACTTTTACATCCTGAAAAAGTAATTCTCCGGTTGCAGAAGCACGCAGGGACCATTTATTGTGTGTTTCAGGAGTGGTAAAGCCTTCCATGCCTCTTTCCACAATAAGTCCGTGGATACGCCCGGATTCATCTTTTGCCCAAACTACGGCGACATCACAAAAGGGTGAATTTGAAATCCAAAGTTTCGCTCCATTGAGCAAGTAATGGTCTCCCTTATCTTTAAAGTTTGTGACCATCCCTCCAGGATTACTTCCAAAATCTGGTTCAGTTAATCCGAAGGATCCCATCCACTCTCCTGTCGCGAGTTTAGGGAGATATTTTTGACGTTGCTCTTCATTGCCATAAGCCCAAATAGGATACATCACTAGAGATGATTGAACAGAGGCAGTACTGCGCACACCGCTGTCACCGCGCTCTATTTCTTGCATGATGATTCCGTAAGCGATTTGGTCGAGGCCCGCGCCACCATATTCTTCAGGAATATATGGGCCAAATGCACCGATTTCCGCCAAACCAGGAATAATTGATTTTGGAAATTCAGCCTTTTGAGCGGCTTCTTCAATAATTGGGGAAACATCACGCTTTACCCAGGCACGCGCTGCATCTCTAATGAGTTTGTGTTCTTCGGTCAGTAAATCATCAAGATTGTAATAATCTGGTGCTTCAAATAAATCAGGCTTCATGAAGTCAATTTTTAGTCGTACAAATTTATAAAGACCCTGCGGATTGGCCTACATTTTCAAGTAAAATTCACCCAGCAGTTCTCGATATTCTTTAGTGTATTGATGTCTTTGATGCTCAATGATCAATTCATCAACTTGTGGTTTTTGTGCAAGGTTTATTGGGGCAAGCCTAATGAATTCGACAAGAATTCTTTTAATAGGACTTTGGGCAGTGCCGCGGACTTTAGTCAAATAGGAAACACCAAAGCCATATTTATTTGTAATTTCCAGTATATGTTCTTGTTGCTCAACAGGGAGAATCAATGCGAGACGCCCATTTTTAGACAAGAGTTGATCGGCTCCTTTTACTAATGCCTCGAGAGGTAACGATGAAAAATCCCTCGCCATTTTTCGGCTGTTCTCTGGGCGATCTCCATGATTGAAAAATGGAGGATTACTGATAATCAAATCATATTTGTCCTCTATTTCCTCGGCAAATTCTTGAAAGCTACAGTGATAATTAAATAAATTCAATTCCCACGGACTTTGTTCAAAATTTTCTACACCTTGTTTGAAGGCCTCGGGATCCAATTCGACGCCATCGATCTCAGCCTCTGGGCAGCGTTGGGCCATCATTAAGGCGATTAGTCCTGTGCCACTACCAGCATCTAAAATCCGACGAGTATCTGAATTTACGCGAGCCCAAGCACCTAGAAGTACTCCATCTGTGCCCACTTTCATTGCGCAGCGATCCTGCTGTATTGTAAATTGTTTAAATCGAAAAGAGGAAGAGGTCATTAGAGATAAAGCTCAAGAAGTCCTTCCGGAGTTTTTACGTGTAGGATTTGTTCCTCGCGATTGACCGAAACTATAAATTCATCGATTACGGGAATCAATATTTCTTTTCCCTGATAATTTATTTCAAAAAGGGCTTGTGCCGTTTGATCATTGACCCCGGTGATTTGTCCTATATTGCCATGTATTTGGTCCATAACCGTGAACCCTATGATTTCGTGGTAATAGAATTTGTTGCCGGTGAGTTTTGGCAATAAATCTAGAGGAAGGTATAGGTTACATCCGATCAAAGAGTCCGCAGTTTGTTCGTCGTAGACTTCTTCAAATTGTATGCGCAAGAGTTCGGTTTTATGAAGCGCTATTTCTTCAATAAAAAATGGAACCAGTGTTCCGTTAAGATCAACGAAAACTGATTCCATGTTTATAAATTCTTCTGGATTATCAGTGTCTAGCTTAATGAGCAAGACGCCTTTAAAACTGAATTTTTTGACGATTTTACCAACGAAGAAATGATCCTTGTGGTCCATCAAAAATAAATTATTCTTTTTCCTCAGCAGGAGCGCTTTCTTCAGAATTTTCTGAAGTGGCTTCAGGGGCCTCAGCAGTTTCTTCTGCAGCCGGAGCTTCAGTAGCTTCCTCCATAGCGTCTTCAGCGGCCTCTTCAATAGCTTCTTCAGCAATGGCTTCAGCGGCCTCTTCAATAGCTTCTTCAGTAGCTTCTTCAGCAATGGCTTCAACGGCAGCTTCTTCAGCAGCAGCAAGACGAGCTTGGTTAACGGCCTCTTCCGCCTTTAAGGCCTCAGCTTTGGCTTTGGCTTTATCATCAGCAAGTTTATTTTTCTTGTTGGCAACGGCTTGTTCTTTTTCAGTTACCCATGCAGAGAACTTTTCTTCAACTTGCTCCATTGTGAGGGCGCCTTTGCTAACTCCATCGATTAGGTGCTTTTTAAGAAGCACACCTTTATAAGAGAGTATGGCACGTGCGGTGTCTGTAGGTTGGGCTCCATTTTGCAACCACTGTACTGAATTGTCGATGTTAATGTCGATCGAAGCAGGATTGGTGTTTGGATTGTACGTTCCTAATTTTTCAAGAAAACGACCATCTCTTTTTGCTCTGCTGTCTGCAGCGACAATCCAAAAAAATGGTTTTCCTTTTTTACCGTGACGTTGTAGTCTGATTTTAACTGGCATAAGAATTAATTTTTAAGGTACGCGACCTCGGTTATAATTTTTTAAGAGGCGGCAAAGTTATTCTTTTTTGGCAATAAATTGCCCTTACTCTGAAATTTTATTTCTCTAGGAGCGGATTTTAATCGTTTAATAATCTTAAGGCGCTCCTTAATGACTTGCCTTGTTTGCTATACCTAAATATATAATTGACCTGTATACAAGTATCCTGTTTGCAATTTATATCTATATCAAACGTACGACTTAATTATAAAGAGAAAATAAAAAGGTTGGGCTATAGAATTTAGAAGTTGAACCTAATTGGGTAAAACAAAGGTTCTGATCAGTGCTTTTTAGTCTCTAAAACATCGATTAAAAGTGTATTTAATCGGTATACTAGGGTTTTTGTCGCAATTTTACATCGTAGAAGAGAAATAACGATATCTACAACGAGAAAAAATGACAACTCAAGTTCAAAATACGACCCACAAAACCTCAGAAATCATGAAACGTTTTATCCTTTTATTCGTCCTTGCTTTAGTTACATTAACTGGCTGTGAAAATGTACAAGACAATCAAACGTCTATCCAAGCTACCGTTGATAACATCGCTTTCAATGCTTAATACGCTACTAGCGACGTTAACGAGGATGGAAGTGTTGATATTCAAACTTCTTCTGACAGCCGCGTAATTACTATTCACTTAGACAATACCACTTCTGATAGTTTTAATTTAGGAGGAACTTCAGAACACTATGCTACATTCACTGATGTGCATGGTAACACTTATACGACTCAGGGTTCAGGAAATGGTAGTGTAGAAATCACCGATCGTTGTGTGCCTTGTGGAACAATCAACGGACGTTTCGATTTCTCTGCTGTCTTGCCAGGAATTGATGTTGTAGAGGTTAGCAATGGAATGTTTGTGGATATCGTTATCGGAGGCCCAGAAGTTGAAGATGACAATCGCAATAAATTCGAAGCTCAAATTGACACCGCTAATTTTAATCCAGTAGTAGTCAACACAATCAACACCGGGAACTTCTTACTTATCGAAGGACAAAAAGGAAGCACTTCAATCATCGTTAGAGTTCCAATTACCGTACAACAAGGAGATTATAACCTAGTCTCAGGAGGATTTAATGCCACTATGGTTGAGGGCTTAATTACTCAAGACGCCAACAGTGGTTCAATTACAATCTTAAACCATAATCGTGATCAAAAGACTATGACTGGAACATTTGACTTCCAAGTTGGTTCCACTCAAATAAGCCCAGGGGTATTCGAAGTGAAATATTGATAGGATTAGTTATAAGTTTCGCCCCAAATGGAAAAATCCGAACGAAGTGTTCGGATTTTTTTTGTGGAAAATTGAGCTCCAATGTTTAAAACTTTATCAGGATAAGGACATTTGAATCCGTAATTTAGAGCCTACTTTCATCATACGATCACCAAGCTCATGTTTATTGTATTTGATACCGAAACCACAGGCTTACCAAAGCGATTTAATGCTCCGGTTAGTGATGTAGACAATTGGCCACGATGTGTGCAAATTGCCTGGCAGTTGCACAGAGCTGACGGAGGCCTAATACGGCGTCAAGATTTTTTAATCAAACCGGAAGGGTATGACATTCCTTTTGATAGCGAGAAAATTCATGGGATATCTACCGAGCTCGCAAAAAAAGATGGAGCCCCCCTTCAAGAGGTTCTTGATATTTTTAGCCAAGATCTAGTACAAGCGCAATTCGTTGTTGGACAAAACATAGGTTTTGATATCAACATTATCGGTTGTGAGTATTTTCGCCTTGGAAAAAAGGGTGTTTTTGAATCCTTCAAAGTATTGGATACCTGTACTGAGGTAACGGCCCAACTCTGTCAGATTCCAGGCGGACGTGGCGGGCGATACAAGTTACCCACACTTACAGAGCTTCATAGGTTTTTGTTTCAAAGCGATTTTGATCAGGCTCATAATGCAACGGCAGATGTTGTGGCCACCGCGCGTTGCTTTTTTGAATTGATCAGAAGAGGGTATTTTAAAGAGGAGCTCACCCCGATTTACCCTAAATTTTTTGATGATTTTTTGGCAGTGAACAAAGAGGTTATCGCGCCAATCGAGTTAACACATCGTAATTTAAAAAAAGCCTCAAAAGCCTTACGTGAACAGGCCCAGGAACTCCAGCCCCAAGTTAGCGGTCCCGATAAGCCAGTGGATAATGCCTTCTTGGAAGATTGGCCCTTTATCCATTGTCACGCACATTCTCAATTTTCTATTTTACAATCTACCGCATCCACCCAAGATTTAATTAGTGCCGCCGTAAAAGATAATATGCCCGGTGTAGCGCTAACCGATATGGGGAATATGATGGGTGCGTTTCATTTTTTGCAACAGGTTGAGCAGCACAATAAGTCATTGACAGAGAATGACCAGCGTAAACCCTTAAAGGGAATAGTTGGTTGTGAACTTAATGTTTGCGAAAACCACACCAATAAGAATCACAAGGATAACGGCTATCAAATCGTTTTTTTGGTAAAAAACAAAGTAGGCTACCACAATCTTTCTAAGCTTTCCTCTTTGGCTTATACCGATGGATTTTATTACGTTCCACGAATAGATCGGCAGTTAGTCGAGCAGTACAAAGAAGGACTAATTGTACTTACGGGTAATTTATATGGTGAAGTTCCCTCCAAGATTTTAAATGTTGGGACTAATCAAGCAGAGGAAGCCCTTGTTTGGTGGAAAGAGCAATTTGGCCCCGACTTATATGTAGAAATCATGCGTCATGGTCAGGAAGACGAGGATCGGGTTAATGAGGTGCTGATAGGACTCGCGCAAAAGCATGAGCTCAAGATTGTGGGGACCAACAATTTATTTTATATCAATAAAGAAGACGCGAATGCTCACGATATTTTACTCTGTATAAAGGACGGTGAAAAACAGTCTACACCGATAGGTCGTGGGCGTGGGATGCGGTATGGGTTGCCCAATCAAGAATACTATTTTAAGAGTGCCCAGGAAATGAAGGCCTTATTTAAAGATTTACCTCAGGCTATTGCATCAACTCAGGAAATCTTTGATAAAATTGAGTCTTTTACATTATTTCGTGATGTTTTGCTTCCCAAGTTCGATATTCCGGAGGATTTTATAGATCCGCTTGATGGCCAAGATGTGGGTAAGCGTGGAGAGAATGCCTATCTAAAATTTTTGACCTTTCAAGGAGCTCAGCGCCGCTATCCTGTGCTCACCCCAGAAATACAAGAACGCTTAGATTTTGAGTTGAGTGTCATTGAGAATACCGGTTATCCTGGTTATTTTTTGATTGTGCAGGACTTTATTTCTGAGGCTCGAAAAATGGGGGTTTCTGTTGGGCCTGGTCGTGGATCCGCAGCGGGAAGTGCGGTAGCCTATTGTTTAGGAATTACCAACATCGACCCAATTCAGTACGATTTACTTTTTGAGCGTTTTTTAAATCCTGACCGAATTAGTCTCCCCGATATTGATATTGATTTTGATGACGAAGGTCGCTCAAAGGTCATGGATTATGTGATTCAAAAGTATGGCGCTAACCAGGTGGCTCAGATCATTACCTATGGTACTATGGCTGCCAAGAGTTCTATAAGAGATACCGCACGAGTTTTGGACTTACCGCTACATGAGGCGGATCGGATTGCAAAGCTTATTCCGAATATGACTAAGCTTAAAAAGATTTTTGCAACATCAGAGCAGGAATGGCGAGGGACATTTCGTTCTGATGAACTTCCAAAGATTTCAGAGCTTGTTGCCTTGGCACAGAGCGCGGCACTAGAAGGAAAAACTATTCAACAGGCTCGAGTTCTTGAAGGATCTGTGCGCAATACTGGGATTCACGCCTGCGGGGTGATCATTACACCAGACGATATTACCAATTTTGTGCCCATTGCTACTGCAAAGGATTCAGAACTTTATGTCACTCAGTTTGATAATGCCGTAGTAGAGAGTGCTGGACTTTTGAAAATGGACTTTTTGGGGCTTAAAACTTTGACCCTCATTAAAGATACCGTGGCTTTGGTCCAAGAAAAGCATAAGATTACCCTTGTACCTGATGAATTTCCGATAGATGATGAAAAGACCTATACGTTATTTCAAAACGGAGAAACTGTAGGGATTTTTCAATACGAATCTCCGGGGATGCAAAAGCATTTAAAGGATCTCAAGCCAACTGTTTTTGCCGACTTAATTGCGATGAACGCCTTATATCGCCCAGGGCCAATGGAGTACATCCCTTCGTTTGTACGCCGTAAGCACGGTCAAGAGGAGATCACTTATGACTTGCCAGAGATGGAGGAGTACCTCAAGGAAACTTACGGGATTACGGTATATCAAGAGCAGGTCATGCTTTTGTCTCAAAAGTTAGCAGGTTTTACCAAAGGTGAGGCAGATGTCTTGCGTAAGGCCATGGGAAAAAAGCAAAAGGCTGTTTTGGATAAGATGAAGCCCCAATTTATCGAGCAGGCTGAAGCCAAAAATCATCCGGCTGCAGTTTTAGAAAAGATTTGGAAGGATTGGGAGGCTTTTGCCAGTTATGCCTTTAATAAAAGTCACTCTACATGTTATGCGTGGATAGCCTACCAAACGGCTTATCTCAAAGCCCATTATCCGGCAGAATATATGGCGGCAGTGCTCAGTAATAACATGAACGATATAAAGCAGGTCACTTTCTTTATGGAGGAGTGCCGTCGTATGGGCCTAGAAGTTTTGGGGCCTGATGTGAATGAATCTGCGTATAAGTTTACCGTAAATGACAAAGGGGCTATCCGTTTTGGGATGGGGGCCATCAAGGGGGTAGGTTCCGGCGCCGTCGATACCATAGTGACCCATCGCGGTGAGGGTCCGTATAAAAGTATTTTTGACCTAGCCAAGCGTATAGACTTGCGCGCTGCGAATAAGAAAGCTTTTGAAAATCTTATTTTAGCCGGTGGCTTTGATAGTTTTGATGCTCATAGGGCCCAGTATATGTTTGATGAAGGCGATGGGGTTTGCTTCTATGAGAAAGTATTGCGTTATGCGGCGCGTTATCAGGAATCGATGAATTCGGCCCAAGTTAGCTTATTTGGTGAGGCCAGTGATGTGCAAATTCCAGAACCAGAAGTACCTCCCTGTGAACCATGGGGTTCTATGAAAAAACTAAAGCAGGAAAAAGAGGTGGTCGGCATCTATATATCGGGTCATCCATTGGATGAATTTAGGGTAGAGATGAATGAATTTACCAGCATCAATGTGGCGGATTGTAATAACCTAGAGACCTTGGTTAACAAAGAAATTATTTTTGCTGGGGTAGTGAGTTCAGTTGAGCATCGCGAAAGTCGTCAGGGCAAGGGATGGGGCCTGTTCACTTTAGAAGACTACGATGATAGTTTTGAATTCCGCATTTTTGGTGAGGAGTATTTAAAATTTAGACACTTTTTAAGTGTAAACGCCTTTCTTCACATCCGCGCATTTGTTAAAGAGGGCTGGATAAATCGGGATACTGGAACGCAAGGCGCTCCGAGACTCCAATTCAATCAATTTCAGCTCTTACACGATGTATTAGACAACATGACAAAGCTCATAACTTTTCAGACTCCAATTGACGGAGTGGATCAGCAATATATTGATACACTCGTTGCTTTGACGAAAAAATTTAAAGGCAAAAAAAGTGTTCATTTAGCGGTATTTGATCAGTCTAAAAATCTACACTTGACCATGCCCAGTCGTACGGCTAAGATTGATATAACCCGCGAATTGATCAAAACCCTGAACGAAAAACGTTTACATTATAAGCTGAACTAAAAAAGCTGAATTCATACATATGCCGAGTTATAATGGACTTTTTCGGGCGCATCACTAAGCCCAATGCATTTATCGAGTAAAGTGATACCGCTAAAACAAATTAATAGGGCAAAAAACTTAACTTTGTGATGCAATTAAGCAATAACATTATTCAGATAATTAAATAAATACAGTCGATGGCTTTAGAAATTACAGACGCGTCTTTTGAAGAGACCGTATTAAAAAGTGATAAACCAGTAATGGTTGATTTTTGGGCAGCATGGTGCGGGCCTTGTAGAATGGTTGGACCTATCATTGAAGATCTCAGTGCAGAATACGCGGGAAAAGCAGTAGTGGGAAAGGTTGATGTAGATGCCAATCAAGAATTTGCTGCAAAATATGGCGTACGCAATATCCCAACAGTTCTTGTGTTTAAGGATGGAGAAGTGGTAGGCCGTCAAGTAGGCGTTGCTCCAAAAAATGTTTACGCTGAGGCTTTAGACGCTTTGTTATAAGAATACCTTTGGGTTCTTAAAATTCTAAGAATTTTATAGAAGACCTGTCTATTTTGACAGGTCTTTTTTTATCTTGTGTCCATGCTTTACAATAACCCTCAAATCAATCAGTTTTCTCATCTTGAATTCAAGGCACGGCAAATCGTAGAGGGCTATATGTCTGGACTGCACAAGAGTCCTTTTCATGGATACTCTGCGGAATTTGCGGAGCATAAAATGTATCATCCAGGCGGCGCAACCCGATTCATTGATTGGAAACTTTATGCACGAACCGAAAAGTTGTATACCAAAAGGTTTGAGGAAGAAACCAATATGCGGTGTCATTTGGTGATTGATCAAAGCAGCAGTATGTACTATCCCGAGGGGGGAGATTTAAATGGGCCCGAACTCAATAAAATTGGTTTTTCGGTTTTAGCAAGTGCCGCCTTAATGCAATTGCTCAAACGTCAGCGCGATGCCGTAGGACTTTGTGTATATGATCAAGCGCAGACGCTAAATACCCAAGCAAAATCGAGTGAACGGCATCATCAATTTATTCTCGATAAGTTAGAGGAAATCGCCCGTAGCCCGAGCCTCTTGCGGAAAACAAATACCGCAGCACAGCTCAGTACTTTGGCCCAGCAATTGCCACGACGTTCAATGGTCGTTGTTTTTAGTGATCTATTGATGAATCAAGAGGAACGCGCCGATATTTTTGAGGCGATGCGCCACCTTAAATATCGCAATCATGCGGTAATATTGATGCATATTTTTGACGGGGTGACTGAGCGAGAATTCGATTTTGGGTCCGCTCCGCGAAAATTAAAGGATCTTGAGACAGGCCGCGAATTACCGGTGTTTCCTCAACAAGTTCAGCAAGCTTATAGGGCCAAAGTAAAGGAATATTTTGAGGCTGTAAAACTAACCTGTGCCGAGCATAAAATCCAATATGTTGCTGCAGATATACAAAAGGGTTTTGAGTCTATTTTTACAGCGTTTTTAGTGGCGCGTCAGAAGTATGTTTAGCTGGATTATTTTTAACTATTTTATTTGTGAAAATAAAAATGCGGTGTATATTTGCCACCGCTTGAATAAGCAACAATTTCTGTAATACACGCTGCTGCGTGTTTCTATTTAGGTAGATTAGAAATTTGGTCTGGTAGTTCAGTTGGTTAGAATACCTGCCTGTCACGCAGGGGGTCGCGAGTTCGAGTCTCGTCCAGACCGCAACAAAGATGTTGTGTTGGCAGCTTAAATGCTGCAAGTGGTTTAGAAATAGACCAATGAGAAGCTTGTCCGTTTGGATGGGCTTTTTTTGTGGGCAGTGCCTACTGCAGAATGTTAGTTCCTTACCAAAAGGTGAGTTAAGCTTTTGCGGTCATTGAACGCGGGAGATTGAACTTGAACGTAGTACCTTTACCAACCTCTGATTCAAACCAAATCTTACCGCCATAATTCGACGGATACATCGCCAGAGGAAAGAATCTTCTTTATTCCCAATTGAGCAATTTTATCATCTTCTACTACCAATACTTACATCTGGGCTGATTTGTTATATCTTTATGTACAGTTAAACGTACAAAAATAATATCTAAATATTCTTTTTGACTGTTTTTGTCAGGTTTTATTTGCTTTTTGAAAATTATTATGAACCAAAAAAACATGGGTTCAATATATGTTAGACGATTACAAAATGGTTCGATTTTTATTTTTGATGTGTTCGATTTTCACCTTTGGTTCCTGTCAGGAAATAACCCTCAAAAAACTAGAGTTAACGAAGCTTAAAGCCGAACGTTTGTCTGAAATTCAGTGGGGTATTATTGATGTTTTGCCTGCCCCGCCTGGATGCGAAAATTCAGAAAATTCAAAAACAACTTCGCCATGTCTTTTGAGTTTTATAGAGCGTTCTGTTGCCGAAGACCACGAATTGGTGCGGGCTTTACAACTTCAATTTGGGGATACCATTGACCTTAATTTAATCATTGATCTTGAGGGCTATGTAGGTGTGGCTCCTGAAAATCAGGACCTTGAATTGGAAACCGCTCAAACGGAGCTGTTATCGCGTATTTCCGAACTTCTTTCTAATCGTCCGTGGAGCCCAGGGATAAAGCGGGGCATTCCTGTACAGGTCAATCTCCCCTACACCTTGATATTTAAAACGACGCAAGAGTAGAATCTGATTAAAAAATGAATTAAGAGCACATTTTTTCTTTCAATGCTAGGATAAAATTTGGTTTTAATCGGGTATTCGCCAAGTTTGAGTGGGGTAATAAATCCAATGCTGTATGCGAGGAGGGTCTCGCGCGCGGCACGTTCAAATCCAATACGATGCAATGGCTTAATGGCTTACTGCCATTTTAAGATTTCAATGCTCCAGTTTGCGATGCTCAATAGAAGTATTGTGCCCAGTAGCCAAGGATTAATGGTTGACAACTTATGAATGAGTTCATTCCAGGACATCTTTGGGATGGGTGCTAAGGTGGCAATTATTAACCACACGGCAATAATGAGTATCAAAAGCTTTAGGGCGAACCACCCATATTGCTTAGCTTTGTCTATGGCCCATATCATCAGGGGCTAAATTATAAAAGTTTTGCCGGGCATGACACATGAGCGCATCATTTTGGGAATTGATCCAGGGACAACCATTATGGGTTTTGGACTTATAAAAGTTGTTGGAAAGCGCATGGAATTTTTACAGCTCAATGAACTCAAACTCACTAAATACGACGATCACTACGTTAAGCTTCGTTTAATTTTTGAAAGAACTATAGAATTAATCGAAACGCATCACCCTGATGAAATTGCCATTGAAGCGCCGTTTTTTGGTAAAAACGTTCAATCGATGCTTAAATTGGGTCGCGCACAAGGAGTCGCTATGGCGGCAGGTCTTTCACGCCAAGTGCCCATTACTGAATACTCCCCAAAAAAGATTAAAATGGCCATCACAGGCAATGGAAATGCCTCCAAAGAGCAAGTGGCCAAAATGCTTCAGCAGACACTTGGTTTAAAGGAATTGCCAAAAAATCTAGACAGTACTGATGGGTTAGCAGCTGCGGTATGTCACTTTTACAATTCGGGAAAAACGGAAGTAGGAAAAAGCTATAGTGGCTGGTCGGCCTTTGTCAAACAAAATGAAGGGCGTGTAAAATAAAAATATGGCCGGACTGTATTATCATATTCCGTTTTGCAAACAAGCCTGCCATTATTGTGATTTTCATTTTTCGACTCAACTTAAATCCAAAGGCAAAATAATTTCTGCAATGCTCGAGGAATTAAAACTTAGAGCGCATGAATTATCCATACCAATTCGATCGATCTATTTTGGCGGTGGCACGCCCTCTTTATTAAGTCTGGAAGAAATAGCACTTCTCATTGAGCGCGGCCTTGCCCGAGCGAGTGATCCTTCAAGTCTTGAGATTACTCTTGAGGTCAATCCTGACGACGTAACGCCTGGGCGCTTAAATTCTTGGAAAAAAGCGGGGATTAATCGCTTGAGCCTAGGGATTCAATCCTTTGACGCTCGGGATCTTAAATTTATGAATCGCGCCCATAACGCCGAACAAGCACATCAAGCACTGCTTTGGGTCGCTGGTCAATTTGACAATTACAGTGTAGATCTTATATATGGAATACCTGAGCAAGATGAGGATTCTTGGCGAAATAACTTATCTAAAGTACAAGAGTTTACCCCCCCTCATTTGTCTTGTTATGCCCTTACTCGAGAGCCTGGTACCGCAATGGATCATTTTATGCACAAAGGAGTAATGTCTGAAATTGACGAGGATCAAGCGCAAATAGAGTATCAATATTTAACGAATTGGGCTCAGGAACAAGGTTATATAAATTATGAATTTTCCAATTTTGCGCTTCCCGGTTTCAAATCTGTAAATAACTCTGCCTATTGGCAGGGGTTGCCTTATTTGGGTATCGGCCCAAGTGCTCATAGCTTTGACGGAAATAGGCGCAGTTGGAATGTTGCTAACAATCCTTTGTATGTAAAAGCAATTGAGGAAGGGACATTACCCATTACTCGAGAAACATTAACTCCGATAGATCGATATAACGAGTATGTGATGACGCGATTGAGAACCGTGAGTGGCATTAATTTGAATAAAATCGCTGAACTTTTTGATGAGAAAACGCGCGAAAATCTTCTGAATATGGCGGCAAGGCATATTGACCAAGGTTTATTAGTTTTTGAACAAGGATATTTGCGCGTGAGTGCAAAGGGAAAGTTTTTAACCGATGGAATAGCGAGTGATCTTTTCTTAGTAAATTTAGGGTCATGAGATTTGAATGGTACATTGCTCAGAAAAAATATGCGGTGGAGACCACTCAATCTATTGATTTATCTATTGCCATAAACTGTAACACAAAACAAGGGGCAAAGGCGTGGTATATTGATGGCCCGTCGAAAACTCCCGTACGTCTGGGAGACTGGATTGGAAGTGTGGCAAACGGAGGGTCGGTTAATTTTAATGATTTAAACCTCAATCCACACGCACATGGGACCCATACGGAATCTTTGGGGCACATTTCGCCCGATGAAGAGCCTGTAGAAGGTGTTTTCTCGGAATTTTTCTTTGAAGCCTTGGTGGTTAGTATCCCCGTTGAGACAGACGACAGAGTCATTTCTCGCCCATTACTTCAGGAGTGCCTAGCCAAAGTTAATATGGATTTTTGGCCTCAAGGCCCCCGAGCTTTAATCTTGAGGACTTTACCCAACAGTCCAGAAAAATTAGCCACGAATTACGACCACAAGGGATGGCCCTATTTATGTTCCGATGCCGCTAGATTTATCGCAGAATTAGGGATTGAACACTTGCTCATTGATACCCCGTCTGTTGATCCTGAAAAAGATCAAGGGGCCTTATTGGCACATAAGGCGTTTTGGCAATGGCCTGAGAACCCCCGTTCCAAAGCCACGATTACCGAATTTATATATGTCCCTGATCGGGTTCAAGATGGTCCCTACCTCTTAGAGTTGCAAACGGCAGCTGTAGTTAATGATGCGACCTTTTCTCGACCATTAATTTACGCTTTACAAGCCATTTAATCCATGAACGTCAGGCCCCATGTTGATTGACGAATTTCGCGACTATTGTTTATCTAAGAAGGGGGTTACTGAGTCCATGCCTTTTGATGTGCACACTTTAGTCTTTAAGGTTGGCTCAAAAATGTTCGCCTTGGCGAGTTTAGATCAATTCCCGCTCAGGATTAATCTAAAATGCGATCCGGATCGTGCCTTGCAATTAAGGGAAGAATTTCCTGATTTAGTCTTACCCGGATACCATATGAATAAACGACATTGGAATACCGTGATTGTGGAAAGCAGTAACCCGAGCCATTGGTATCTTGAATTAATTAATCACTCTTACGAATTGGTTTATAATTCCCTGACCTTAAAGCAAAAGCAAGACCTGGAGTCGTGCTGAAAAAATCGCGTTTTCGTGTCAAAGCTGTAGTTTAGTAATCGCTGGCGCTCATATCGGCTACAATTTTCCATGAGCCTTCGATGTTTTTGAAAATAACGAGAAAACTGCCCTGGGCATCAACAACACTCCGTTTCAAATGATAGCGTCCCATAACCCAATACGCCCCATAGGTGATTGGGCTTATATCGAGTAAGTCAAAGTTTAGAACACCTGTATCCTCGGGCCTGGGATAAGATTTTTTATAATTGGCAAGGGTTTGACGCCAACCTTTTGTCAAACCTGATTGTCCATAAAATTTGAGGGAGTCATTCATCCAATAACCTTGCATAAACCCTTCGAGATCATGCCGTGACCAAGCTTCTTGTTGGGCATACATCACCTTTTTAATGGCCAAAATATCTTGCGTAATGTTTTCTTGAGTTTCTTTTTGTGCGTGAGCATAACCGCTAAGGATCAAGCACAGAATAATTAATGACAGACGCATATTTTATGGATAATGTTTGTATAAATGTACATCGATTTTTTAGACCAATTAAAAATTTAGATATCTTCGAATCCACGGGTTCTCATAACGACAAAGATAAATGACGGACATTACCATACTTACTTGTAAGGCTTATTTTGCCCCGAAACATCCTACGGCCTACACAGACAATATTTTTTTGGAATATCGATTACTTAATGAAGCCCTAGAGCGTTTGGGCTTAACGGTTCGAAGAACCTATTGGGATGATCCAAATTATGATTGGTCCCAAACCAGGGCTGTCGTTTTTCGGACCATTTGGGATTATTTTGAACGATTTGATGAATTTTGGCCATGGCTTGAGCAAGTTCAACATAAAACAAGGCTCATCAATTCTATGGAGTTAATCCAATGGAATATTGATAAAACTTATCTTTTCGATTTGGCAGAGCGCGGCATTCCAGTGGTTCCATCTGTTTTGGTTAAAAAGAGATGCCATCAATCCCTAAAAGAAATAGCTGCCCATCATAACTGGAGGGATTTGGTTGTTAAGCCCACCATTGCCGGAGGTGGATTTCTAACCTTTAAATACACGTTCGATCAGTTAGATCAGGTTCAGCCGGAATTTGATGCTCTGGTAAACCAGCGCGATATGCTGGTACAAGGTTATATTTCATCGATCACCTCACTCGGTGAGGCCTCCTTGATGGTTTTTAATGGAGAATTTACCCATAGCATTTTAAAACGAGCAAAGTCAGGAGATTTTAGAGTTCAAGATGATTTTGGAGGAAGTGTTCATCTATATCAGGAGAAGCCAGAAGAAGTCGTCTTGGCGCAAAATGTGATGGCTCAGTGCAGTCAAGTACCGGCTTATGGAAGAGTCGATATCGTATGGGATGATCAAAATCAGCCTATGGTTTCTGAACTGGAAATCTTCGAGCCTGAATTATGGGTCCGGAATGCTCCATGGGCAGCCGATAATTTTGCCAAAGCCATAGCACAGCAACTATCCGTTTAGCCCAAAAAGGGTGGCAATCAAATCTGTTCTTGCTTGGTATCTTTTTCCAACTCCTCTTGATGGTCGTGCTGCGCTATTTTTTTAGAAATCTCTGTAAAGTGATGGAAAAAGCGAGGAATAGTCTCGATGCCTTTAAGGTAGTTCCAAACCCCAAAATGTTCATTTGGAGAGTGGATAGCATCACTGTCAAGCCCAAATCCCATTAATATAGTTTTGCTTCCCAATTCTGATTCAAATAAAGCGACAATCGGGATGCTGCCTCCCCCGCGTTGAGGGATCGGTGCTACGCCAAAAGTGTCTTGATAGGCCGCAGCAGCTGCTTGATATCCCGGATGATCAATTGGAGTGACATAACTCTGACCCCCGTGATGTGTGGTGACTTCTACACGAACCCCTGTTGGTGCAATCGATTTAAAGTGTCGATCAAAAAGTTGGGATATCTTTTCCCAATCTTGATTGGGCACCAAGCGCATACTTATTTTGGCGAAGGCTTGACTCGGTATGACTGTTTTCGACCCTTCACCTGCGTAGCCGCCCCAAATTCCATTGACATCCAAAGTTGGTCTGATGGAGTTGCGTTCGTTAGTGGTGTATCCTTTTTCTCCATAAACCCCTTCTATGTCTAAAGCTTGACAATATGCCTCTAAGCTAAAAGGGGCTTGAGCCATGGCCTCGCGCTCAGCTTCGCTAAGCTCTTGGACATCATCATAAAAACCGGGAATCTTAATTTTATTGTCCTCATCCTGAAGTGAGGCAATCATCTTTGTTAATATATTTATTGGATTGGCTACTGCCCCGCCGTAAAGGCCACTGTGCAAATCTCTATTGGGTCCAGTCACGGCAACCTCCATATAGGAGAGCCCGCGAAGACCGGTTGTAATCGAAGGCACATCATTGGCAATCATGCCGGTATCGCTAATTAAAATAATATCATTAGCCAGTAGGGCCTTATTTTCAGAGACAAATATCCCTAAATTTTTACTCCCGACTTCTTCCTCGCCCTCAATCATATATTTTACGTTGCAAGGCAACTGATCGGTTTGGGTCATAAACTCTAGGGCCTTGACATGCATATACATTTGTCCTTTGTCATCACAGGCGCCTCGGGCAAATATGGCTCCATCGGGATGGAGGTCTGTTTTTTTAATGATGGGCTGAAATGGGGCACTATCCCATAGATCAATAGGGTCTGCAGGCTGCACATCGTAATGCCCATAAACCAAGACTGTGGGCAATTCTGGATTGATTATTTTTTCTCCATATACGATTGGGTTTCCTGCAGTAGGGTATATGGTAACGCTCTCACAACCGGCCTTTTCAAGTTGCTTGGCTACCAGGTCTGCTGTGGCAATCACGTCGTTTTTAAACGCAGAATCTGCACTGACTGAAGGGAGTTTCAGCAGTTCAAATAACTCATCAAGAAAGCGATCTTTGTGTGCGTTGATATAATCTAAGGGCTGAGTCATGGAGTCGAATTTTTTTTGTGTGCACGAAGTTACGAAAAGTGATAATTTTTAAAACGGCGCTCTGTGTAAATTAAAAACAATATGTATATTTGCCACCCCTAATTAGGGAATCCATTGCGGCTGTGATGGAATTGGTAGACATGCTAGACTTAGGATCTAGTGCCGCAAGGCGTGGGGGTTCGACTCCCTTCAGCCGCACAAAACCCGGAACTTCTTCCGGGTTTTTTTTATTTTAGATCAAGAGTATCAATTCAGCGTTTAATTCTGTGTTGAGTTCCGTTGACTTTATTGGATTAAGGGCTGAGGTTTACCCGCCGTTTTGAGCAATTCTCAATTCTGGTAATTCAAACTAAGCGAAATCCCTCGAGGATGACCCGGTCTTAAGCCAGCTGGATGACGCGCCGCCAGATAGACCTTATTGGTGGCATTGATTACGGAGAGCTGGGTGCTCCAGGCCGTACTGATTTGATAATTTAAAGCCACGTCGATGATCGTACGTTGGGGTATGATTTGGTCTTGACCTATCGGGCCTTGACCGGCGATACTGCGCTGGGCACTTTGGTATCTTGTGTTCAGGTGCGCAGACCAGCGAGGGTGCGTTAGGCTGACCATAAGACTCCCTTGATGCGGCGTAATATATGGCATTTCATCTTCAGGTTGGACCGAGCCAAAAAGGGTATTGTCGCTCTCAAAGGCGGTTAGAAAACTATTTTTAGTCCAGGTATACACAAAGGCAATAGGGAGCTCTAGTTTATTGGATTTACTCAGGGTAAATTTCTGGGAAATATTAGCCTCCAGGCCCCATACTCTAGCACTGCCTGCATTGAAGCGCTCGTTATTGCCGTAACCACCAACAGCGGTAAGTTCATTGCCCAAAAGGCGCTCAAAGTGATTGAAAAAACCCACCGCTTCGGCGCTAAAATTATTTTGATTGTGACGCAGCCCTAATTCATTATTCCAACTAATTTCAGATTCTTGTTCTGGGGTAAATCCTGGCGGGGAGAATCCTTTATGCAGCCCACCAAATAGGGTCGTTTGATTGTCCCATTTATAACAGAACCCTAACCCAGGAATAATGACAAAACTTGTGTTGAGGGTATTCTCTTCAGGCAGGCCAATACGATTGAGATTAAATGGTCCGTAATCTACAGCCCTTAACTCCATAGATTCGAGACGAATACCGGGTTTTACGGTGAATTTTCCAAATTTTTGGGTCAGTAAGACAAATCCTGATAAAGACGTTGCTTTTTTTATTTGATTGGCATCACTCCCTGGAATTCCTTGTTCGATCAAATTCATTTTTTGATTTTCCAGAGCGTAGGTATCAACCCACTGAAATCGGTCTTCGGCATCTTGGTGTAATCTAATTCCTATACTCAATCGTCTCGTTGGGTTGGACTGAGATTGCCAATCGAGTTGACTTTGGATCCCTTGAGAAAAATAGCGTCGATTATTGGCTTTAACGGCCAAAGACGTTTGGTCTAAATTATCGGGGCCAGTGAGGCTTTGATAGGCCAGAGGAAATGCTTCTGGATCATTCAATATCTGAGCGAGACCCAGGGTTTCTTCTTGTGCATTGACCTTGTCGAGTTTATACCAATTTCTGCGAAAAAGAATATTGTATCCTACAGTTTTTAAACTGATGAATTTATTGGGAGACCACAGATGCGTCAGGCTAAATTGTTGATGATAGGACTTCATTTGGTCTTTAGAGGAGGAGGCGTATCGTCTCAATGGATTTTGATCAAAATGTTCCGGACTGAGCCCGAGGTAAGTCTCGTTTGCCTCTTCTTGGGCAAAACCAACTTTAAAAATCAATGCGTGTTTCTTTTGTAATGTTTTTGGGGTCCATTGAAATTTACCCAGCACGTCTTGTTTATTAAATCCTGAATTGCCAGAGCCATCGATTTGTTTAAAGCCATTGCTCTTATAGCCCAACCAATGGCCGATGTACGAAAAGTCTTGGTGTTTATTTCCAAAGGTAATTTGCTGATTATTGGTATTGAACCTTCCAGCCGTTCCTTCGGCCTCGAATTTAAACTCCTGAGGGAGTGGGGCAGATAAAAAGTTAATCGCCCCTCCAGAGGTATTTGGGCCATACTCGATTTGGCTGCTGCCCTTGTAAACTTCAATGGCGTCCATGCGCCCCAGGGAAGGAAAATAGTAGGCCGCAGGGGCGCTGTAAGGCGCTGGTGCCATCAAAATACCATCTTCCATTAAGTTAATTTTTGCACTGCGTTGGGGAGCGGTTCCGCGCATGCTGATGTTGGGTCTTAGTCCAAAACCGTCTTCCTCATAAACTTGAATTCCTGCCACCCGTTGAAAAAGTCGGTTTGGATCCAGTGCGCCAATTTTTTTAATCTCTTGTTTATTGAGCTTTTGTGCGGAACCAGTGCGTTGTTCTGCGCTAAACCCATCTAAAACGGAATTATAGGAGAGCATGACCGTTTGAAGCTGTTGGCCTGTTTTTAGGGAGTCCGTAAGTGTAGAGTTCACCCCCTGTTGGGCCAAGATAATGGAGGTGGTAAAATTTAAAATCACACTAAAGGTTGTTCTCCTTCTCCTTCCTGACATTTCTAATTTTATTTAGACTGATTAAAAATAAAGCGCAAATGTAGGAGCCAAACCTCAAAAATCCAAAGGAGATTGGTCTTATTTTTTTACTCTGAAAAACGGCATGTTTATTGTCTTGATTTTAAATGAATTATTATTTTTAAAACCATGCGCACCTTTCTTTTATTGGGGCTCCTGTTTGGCCTCTTTTGTCAAAATTCTTGGAGTCAAAAAGTATTCAGCACAGAATATGCCCATCAGGCGGATCTCAAAGTATTTGTCGTTGATTATGCCCACCAGGCGGACTTATCTGTTTACCGTGTGGATTATGCCCATCAAGTCAAAGGGAACGAGGGTCTGTGGTTCTTTACTGATTATGCCCATCAGGCCGATAAGTTGGTTTTTTTCGTCGATCATGCCCACCAGGCAGACCTCAAGGTGTATTTTGTGGATTTTGCCCACCAGGCCCAATGGCGTTCCTCGTCTAAAAAACATCTGATGTTTCGTTGACCTTGGGGTTTTCGCTATCTTTGCCGTGGTCTAAAATAATACATCGCCCATGGTCACAGAATCTTTTTTGACGCTCCCCCAGCTTGAACTTCCAAGTGCGGGTGGGTCAATTACGGTAACAGCACCGAGCAATATCGCTTTAGTGAAATATTGGGGTAAATCTCAGGGGCAAATTCCAAAAAATGCGAGTATTAGTTTTACCCTGAGTAACTGTCTCACAAAAACCACTTTGAGCTACATTCCATGTTCTGAGCAATCCAAGGATTTGCAAGGGCTAGATAGTGCGTCTGATCATTCAAATTTTGAAGTTTTTGTAGAAGGAATCTTGAAGCCAGATTTTGCCCCAAAAATCGCTACGTTTTTTTCGCGAATTGAAGCCTACATGCCTTGGATCCTATCATTTCAATGGCGGATCGATACAGAAAATACATTTCCACACGGCAGCGGCATAGCCAGTTCAGCGAGTGGATTTGCGGCTTTAGCTGAGGCCCTCATGGAATTAGAAAATTCGTGGTCCATCCACCCATTAACGCCTGAATTACGTGCTCAGAAGACGTCTTTTTTGGCGCGACTGGGCAGTGGTAGTGCGTCCCGCTCAGTGCTTGGACCTTTAATGTATTGGGGAACCCACCCCGCCTTGCCTGATTCGAGCGATTTATATGCTTGCGTTTTGGAACAAGAGGTTCATGCGGTATTTAAAGATTATAGAGACACCATTTTATTGGTCGATCAAGGAGAGAAAGAAGTCAGCAGTACTCTAGGCCATAATTTAATGCATGATCATCCCTTTGCGCATCAGCGTTTTAAGCAGGCTCAAGCCAATCTAAATAAGCTTCTTGCTGTTTTGGCCCATGGAGACACCCATGAATTTTGTCAAATTGTGGAGTCCGAGGCCTTGTCGCTGCACGCTATGATGATGACCTCAAATCCATCTTATTTATTGATGAAGCCCAATACACTTGCGATTATTGACAAGGTTCGTGTATTTAGACGCACCCATGACATTCCCGTGTGTTTTACACTTGATGCCGGCGCGAATGTTCACCTACTGTATCCTGCTGAATTTACCCCGCAGCTTAGGCCGTGGATTCACAATGAATTGAGCCAACATTGTCAAGGCGGTCAATTTATTGAGGATCAAGTTGGTCAGGGCGTGAAAAAAGGCTAATTTTACCATAAAAGTTGCCATGAAAGGACCTCTGTTTTACTCGAAAATATTACTCTTTGGAGAATACGGCATCATCAAAGATTCTAAAGGTCTTTCCATACCTTATAATTTTTACAAAGGGGCCTTGATTATTCCGGATGTTGAAACTCCAGTAACCAAAAAATCCAACGCGCATTTAGCGGCGTTTTGTGCTTACTTAGAGCAAAACGAACAAGGTGATCAACCACTGACCCGTTTCAACCTAACCCAAATGTCCCAGGATCTTTCTAAAGGAATGTATTTTGATTCGAGTATTCCTCAGGGTTATGGTGTGGGCAGTAGCGGCGCACTTGTCGCTGCCATTTACGATCGTTATGCCATCGACAAAATAACAGTTTTAGAAAATCTGACTCGTGAAAAACTTTTGACCTTAAAAGCGGCTTTTGCCCAGATGGAGTCATTTTTTCACGGAAAATCCTCTGGTCTTGATCCATTGAATAGCTATTTAAGTTTGCCCATCTTGATCAATTCCCAGGAACATATTGAACCTGCAGGAATCCCCTCGCAAACCAATACTGGAGGGGCCGTATTTTTGCTTGACAGCGGTATGACTGGGGAAACGGCGCCTATGGTCCAATTGTTCATGGAAAAAATGAAGCACGAAGGGTTTAGGAGCATGCTAAAAAATGAATTTGTCACTTATAACGATCGCTGTGTCGAGGATTTCTTAAAGGGAGATATTGGCTCACTTTTTGGCAATATAAAACGACTTTCTAAGGTTGTTTTAGACCATTTTCAACCCATGATCCCAAAACAATTTCATGAGCTTTGGCAACGCGGTTTAGAAACCAACGCCTATTATTTAAAACTCTGTGGCTCAGGCGGTGGAGGCTACATGCTCGGATTTACCCAAGATTTAGATCAAGCAAAAGCGGTCTTGAAGGACTATAAGCTCGAGGTGGTCTATCAATTTTAGCCTTAAAACATCGGGCTCATGGTCTCACGCCCTCAAAAAATAATTTTACTCAAACTACTTAGTTTAGTCTCTGTAGTTCGTGGTTATGCCATTGCGTTGATGATTGCAGCGCAGTTTTTCACCGCGGCATTTATTTTATCTCCCAATACCCCCCTGAGCGAGGTGTTGTTATCCGGAAATTTATGGTGGCTTATTTTAGCCACGGCCTTATCGATCGCAGGGGGCTATATCATTAATAATTTTTACGATCAAGAAAAAGACTTGATCAATCGCCCTCGACGAAGTAAGCTCGATCAAATGGTGCGTCAGCAGACCAAGCTCTCCGGGTATTTTATCCTGAATTTTGCTTCTGTTCTGGCCGCTAGTGCGGTTTCATTTCAGGCGGCTCTATTTTTTTCTGGGTTTATATTTTTGATTTGGTATTATTCACACCGACTCAAAAAAATCATCTTTATTGGCAATTTGACCTCTGCAATTTTGTCCGTGATGCCTCTTTTTATTTTAGTGGTTTATTTTAAATCTTTCTCTTCGATTATTGTGGTTCATGCATGCTTTTTGTTGCTTCTTTTGGCCTCACGAGAATTGCTCAAGGACCTTGAAAATTTAACAGGAGATTTAGTTCAAGGGTATAAAACTATTCCGGTGGTATATGGAGTCCGCTCCGCTAAAATCATCGGGATTCTTTTGATCGCACTGACCTTTTTGCCTTCCTTGGTCTTGATTTTGTATTACGACATTCACGCCATGCGCTACTACTTTTACATGACTATGGCTATTCTTCCGTATGGCGCTTTATTGTTATGGCGGGCCAAAGAGCGCCGCGATTATTTGGTCTTACACGCCTTGCTGAGATTGGGGATAATCGTTGGGGTATTCAGTATTGTTTTACTTAATCCCGAACGACTCATTTACGGTTGGTTTTAAACCAGTACAAAAAAGAAGTCAGTGCGCTCAAAGCAAGAGACATCTTTTATTGTCTATCTTTGTGCCCTAAATTCAATTCACCCATCTAATGGTCAAGAAAAAAAGTGGTTCGCCCAAGGCGCCGTCCACCACCCGCAAACCTACAGGAGACCGCCCTGTTCAAAAAAACAGGAAACCACTAGGTCAAGGGGGTAAAGGGGGGAGGCCTACTCTTACAAAGCCTTCAAAAGCGGCTGAGCCTAAGCGTGATGGGACACGCCTGAATAAGTTTATCGCCAATAGCGGGGTTTGTTCGCGTCGTGAGGCCGATACCTATATTGCTTCAGGCTTAGTTACTGTGAATAATAAAGTGGTGAATACCATGGGGTACCTGGTACAAGCCGGTGATGAGGTTAAATTTGATGGGCGTCGATTGCAGCAAGATCCTCCAGCTTATGTTTTGTTGAACAAGCCAAAGTCGGTGGCCTCAACCACAAGTGAGTCAAAGGGATTAACCGTGATGGATTTAATTGCCAATGCTACAAATGCCCGAGTGGCTCCTGTCGGAAGATTAGGGCGTAATGCTACAGGATTATTTTTATTTACCAATGATGACCGCCTCATGCAAAAGTTACACAAAAAGGGCTTGCCTAGACTCTTTCATGTAGAACTCAGTAAGAACCTAAAAAATGAAGACTTACTCAAAATAAGAGAAGGTCAAAGTGTCGATGGCCGCACAGTAGTTGTTGAAGAAATTAGCTATGTCGCAAATGCCGCGAAAAAAGAGGTGGGATTGAGAATCAAAAACATGGGCAGCAGCATTATTAGAGAACTGTTCGAGCACTTGGGCTACCAAGTGGTTAAAGTCGATTGTGTCGCTTTAGCACACCTGACTAAAAAGGATCTTCCAAGAGGGCGTTATCGTCACCTAAATGATGATGAAATAAGCTTATTCTCAATGCTTTAAAATAAAATTAAAGCCTTTTATTTTTTTCGAACATTCGACTTGTTTTTCAAAAAATAAATTACATTTGCCCTGTTTTTAGCTGAACGAGTGAATCAAGTTTCTACCTTCGGGTTTTTGAAAAAAAGGAAGTCATATTCAAAAACTGCTTACCAGGTAAGCGACCGAAATTTAAAGCTAGCTTCCGTTTTTTTGATACCGCGCACAGCCCATCTTTTGCGTAAAAAGATCTGGGCCTTGTTGCCAATAATTGTATGAGTTACTTCATAATAAACTCCTGATTACAATTATTATTAACACCGGCAATTTTCGGTAAGGCAACATAAATAAATGAACACAAAATACATTGATCTCATTGATCAGACCTACGAGTTTCCTCAAGAAGAATTCAAACTTGATGGAGATCACCTACAATTTCACGATATCGATTTAATGAATTTGGTTGAAACCTATGGTGCGCCGCTAAAGTTCACCTATCTACCAAAAATTTCAGAAAATATCCAAAAGGCTAAAGCTTGGTTTGCTAGCGCAATCGAAAAGCATGACTATAAGGGTACGTACAATTATAGTTACTGCACCAAAAGTTCGCATTTCAAACACATTTTGGTTGAAGCCTTGAGCAATGATATTCACATTGAGACGTCATCGGCCTATGACATCAATATTGTAGAGAATTTAAAAGCAGAGGGGAAAATCACTAAGGATACCTTTGTGATTTGTAACGGATTTAAACGTGAGGAATACATCGAGAACATAGGACGTTTGATTAATTCTGGCCATGAGAATTGTATCCCAATAATTGACAATTACGAAGAACTCGCGCTTTTAGGGGATGCTATTGAGCGGGACTTTAAGATCGGAATTCGTATTGCCTCAGAAGAGGAGCCAAAATTTGAATTCTATACTTCCAGATTGGGTATTGGTTACAAAAACATCGTTCCATTTTATGAGGACCAAGTCAAGTATAATGACAAGGTTGAACTCAAAATGCTTCACTTTTTCATCAATACTGGGATTAAGGATAATGCGTATTATTGGAATGAGCTCTTAAAGTGTCTAAAGGTTTACACCAAATTGAAGAAAGTCTGCCCCACCGTAGACAGTCTTAATATTGGAGGAGGATTCCCAATAAAAAATTCATTGGCGTTCGATTATGACTACAATTATATGATTGATGAAATCATCAATCAAATCAATATCACTTGTACCTCTGAAGGGGTCCCTGTTCCTCATATTTTTACTGAATTTGGCAGTTTTACTGTAGGAGAGAGTGGCGGAGCGATTTATGAGATTCTGCACCAAAAGCAGCAGAACGATCGTGAAAAGTGGAATATGATCAATTCATCATTCATCACCACCTTACCTGATACTTGGGCCATCAATAAGCGATTTATTATGCTGGCTGTAAATCGCTGGTATGATGAATATGAACGTGTCCTTTTGGGTGGCCTAACTTGTGATAGCGATGATTATTACAATAGTGAACAACACGTGAATGCTATTTATTTGCCTAAGTTTAAAAAAGACAGGCCTTTGTACATAGGATTCTTTAACACCGGGGCCTATCAGGAATCTATAGGAGGCTTTGGTGGCTTACAACACTGTTTAATCCCAACCCCAAAACATATTTTAATTCAAAAAGATACTGAAGGAAAAATAGAAACTTCGGTATTTGCTCCACAGCAAACAAGCGAACAATTACTATCAATTTTAGGTTATGAGCACTAGAACTTATGCGGGAATTCCTGCAGCTTACAGCAGTCTTGACACGAGTAAAATCGTTTTAATTCCCGTGCCTTACGACGGCACAAGTACCTGGCAAAAAGGAGCCGATAAAGGCCCAGAGGCTTTTATAAGAGCCTCTGAAAACATGGAGTTATACGATATTGAAACCGAAAGCGAGGTCTACAAACAAGGGGTCTATTTGGCTGATGCTATAGATGAAAAGAGCAGTCCTGAAGCTGTAGTTGCTAAGGTTCATAAAACAGTAAAGGAATACATCCTGCGCAATAAATTTGTCACCATTTTTGGAGGCGAACACAGTATTTCTATTGGGACCATTCGGGCTTTTAATGAATGTTTTGATGACTTGACCGTTTTGCACATCGATGCACACGCAGATTTGCGTGCGAACTACGAGGGTTCTACCTGTAACCACGCCTGTGCTGTTTATGAAGCCAGTCAAACCACGAATTTGGTTCAAGTAGGTATTCGCAGTATGGATGTGGCTGAGACCACGGTTTTGGATCCTGAAAAAACATGGTTTGCTCATGAAATGGTGAGCGAAGAATACTGGATGGACAGTGTTATTGAGGCGCTTGGAGAGAACGTATTTATCACCTTTGACCTCGACGCTTTTGATCCATCGATTATGCCTTCTACAGGAACTCCAGAGCCAGGAGGGTTGCTTTGGTACGAAACCCTTGACTTTTTGCGTCGTGTATTCGAACAGCGCAATGTAGTCGGGTTTGACATTGTCGAGCTCTGTCCAAGAGAAGAGGAAAAAAGTTCTGATTTTTTGGCCGCGAAACTTTATTACAAAATGTTATCGTATAAATTTGATGGCATTGATTCTGAAGAGACCTTTGAAAGTAACTTTAATGAAACCTTCAAAAAATCTCTGCCTAAATTTAACAGCGAAAGCGATGAGTAAAAAACCAATATCAGAATTTATACAAAAATACTACAAGCACTTTAACGCCGCGGCCTTAGTCGATGCTGCCAAAGGTTACCAGGAGCAGCTGAATCAAGGGTCCAAAATGTTAGTGTCCTTGGCAGGAGCAATGAGTACCGCCGAATTGGGAAAAATATTTTCGGATATGATTCGTCAGGATAAGGTGCATATTATCTCATGTACTGGGGCTAATTTGGAAGAGGACGTGATGAATTTAGTGGCGCACTCTCACTATGAGCGTGTCCCGAATTATCGTGATCTTACCCCGGAGCAAGAGTGGGCATTACTCGAACGTGGCCTGAATCGCGTGACCGATACCTGCATTCCAGAAGAGGAGGCCTTTCGTAGACTTCAAGGACATATATTTGAAATTTGGAAGGAAGCCGAGGAGCGCAATGAGCGTTATTTTCCGCATGAATTCATGTATAAGTTGCTTCTAAGCGGGGTCTTAGAACCTTATTTCGAAATTGACTTGAAGGATTCATGGATGTATGCCGCAGCGCAAAAGAATCTGCCTATGGTTGTGCCCGGTTGGGAAGACAGTACCATGGGAAATATTTTTGCCAGTTACGTGCTTAAAGGAGAGCTCAAGGCTTCCACCATGAAATCAGGAATTGAGTATATGACTTTTTTAGCCGATTGGTATACAGCCAATTCCGATAAGGGTATCGGATTTTTCCAAATTGGCGGGGGGATTGCTGGAGATTTTCCGATTTGTGTGGTCCCGATGCTTTACCAAGATATGGAACGAACAGATACGCCGTTTTGGAGTTATTTTTGTCAAATTAGCGATTCGACCACCAGTTACGGAAGTTATTCTGGTGCCGTGCCTAATGAAAAAATTACTTGGGGTAAACTGGATATCCATACCCCCAAATACATTATTGAAAGTGACGCCACCATTGTGGCCCCATTAATTTTTGCTTATTTATTGGAATATTAATTATGAGACGTGTCATCGTAGATTATAAAAAACTAAACAAAGAAATACTTGACCTGTTGGTTGAGAAATTTCCCTTTGGTTACGAACCTGAGGACATTATTACTTTTCGAAATGCCCAAAATGAAGTCATAGAAGCAGTCGAGGTACGCACAGAGGATACCATTTATTTGGTCAAAGTCAGTAAGCGTCTAGCGGATACTATGGAAAGCTTTCAAGATGATGACAGCGATTTCGACGACGAAGAAAAAGACAGCACAGACACTCCTGAGCTATCCGATGAGGACAGTGAAGATGAGGAGGAATATTAAGCTATAATTGACCCAAAACAGGACGTAAGTTACCAACTGCATTCTGTTCATAATTCTAATAAGCCATTTTGCTGTTGAACAGTAAAATGGCTTAATTTTCTATAAACACAAAACTAACGTCAATTGATTTCTGTTTATAGATCATGAATCCACAATTCCATTTGTCTTTACCTTGTCGCCATTTGCAGGCAACGCGTCGTTTTTTTACCGAAATTATTGGTGCCACAGTTGGGCGTCAATCAAATTTGTGGTGCGATATTAACCTCTTTGGTCATCAAATTACCTATACTAAATGTGGTGCGTTTCGATTCGATTACCCAAATTATAGCTTTGAGAAAACTATTTTACCATCGTATCATTTTGGTGTGGTCTTAAAAACTGCCCAGTGGAATGAACTTCATGATCGTTTAGAAAGAGAAGAATTTTTACACACCCCAGCTACTGAGTTTTTGACGGGTCGTGTGGGCGCACATCGCTCATTTTTTGTCAAAGATCCCAATGGATTTTTGATTGAGTTTAAGTGCTTTGATCAGGAGGATGAGGTTTTTGCCCATTGATCCTTTTGGGCCTGAGAATTTTTGAGTTCCCAAAATAGATAGCTAAAAAGAATTAGGTACTCTACACTAAGCCAGAGCCATGACTCTTGGACTATTTCTTCGCCGTAGGCCGTATAGCTCAGAAAAACGAGCATACTCCCCAATATGCCAACACGGCTTTGCGCCAGTATACTTAATACCAACACTGTGGTCCAGTACCAAGGATGCACTGTGGTGGCACAGAGCAGGTAAATTAACACGGATCCCAGCAGCGCTTGGTAGATACTGCTTTTTTGGGTCCATACGCGGTAACTCAAATAAAAAATACTCATCGTGGTAAATAGGGAGAGTATGGGTCCAATTTGAGCAATGAGATTATAACCTTTCCATTGAAATCCGATCCAGCGCAGTACATAATAAATACTGGCGTTAAATTCAAATTTTGTAAACCAAAGACCTATGGTTGCTGTATAATGGACTATTGTTTCTGCGTTGAGCATGGGAAGAAAGATAAGCCCAAGACTCCCAATAATACCAGCAATAAACAAGCTTATGGGTTTGATAGTTTGCCTTTTTTTACATCCGCTAGCGATGAATGCCCCGATGACGGGAATGAGCATCAAGGGGATCAGTTTAAGCCCAATTCCTATGCCCAGGAAAATGCCTGAAATCAAATATTTTTTACGGAAAAGCAGTAAAATACTGGCCAAAATACTTGCGGCCATGTGTCCTTCAAAGTGACAGTTGCCGGTCAGCTCGAGGATGATAAGTGGGTTTAAGAAGTACCAATTGATGTATTTAGGATGAATAGAACGATTCAATAATAAGCGCCGGCCCAAGAAAAATACTGCAATGTCTGCCAGAATTATAATAATTCTTAAAACCCATATTTGCGCAATGATCCCATGAATTCCTAGCCAATGAGGTAGGGCAAAGAAAAGTTGTTTTATAGGGGGGTAATTGCTGAAATTATTGGCGCTCAATGACCCCATGGCACTCAAAAGCTCCCCGGCATTTGGGATATGGATCCCGAGGAGTTCTTGCTGATGGATTATCGCATTTGGCGTGTATAAATAGGGCGAAATTCCTTGAGCAAATAATGCGCCGTCCCATAAAAATCGATAGACATCTTGTGAGAGACTGGGCCAAGAGAAAATCAGTAAAATTCTAAAGATTAAGCCTGCATATAAATCCTTCTTCCAAGAGGTTAAGCCCTTATCTAAAGGAATGCTTGCCACACGTAGCCAAGGCCAGCTCAATAGCCATAATCCAGCGTAAGTGCTGATAAGGATATCGGTTTGACTGCGGTTTATATAATGCCCGATTAGGAAATAACCAACACACAGCAGTAAGAAGGTCCCCCCGAATAGAGCAATATGGTTATGCCGAAGGGCCTTCATGGCCTGTTAGTTTAATCCTGCCACTCGGCAATAAACAAGTTTGTATCACGTGTCCCTCCATTATTTCTATTTGAAGAAAACACCAAATACTTGCCGTCATTACTAAAGACTGGAAAGGCGTCAAAGGTTTCACTATGGGTAATGCGCGTCAGATTTTTTCCATCGGTATCAATCATATAAAGATTGAAAGGAAATCCGCGCTCAGCCTCGAAATTACTAGAAAATAATATTTTGTCTCCGCTTGGGTGAAAAAATGGACTCCAGTTTGCATTGCCCAAACGCGTTAACTGTCGTAGATCAGAGCCGTCAGCATTACAGATAAACAATTCCATTTCTGTAGGTTCTACTAGGCCATCGGCCAATAGAGTCTTGTATTTTTCGATGGCTTCTGGTGTTTTTGGTCTTGAAGCACGGAAAATTATTTGGGTGCCATCAGGAGAGAAGAATGCACCGCCATCATAACCCAGCTCATCGGTAATTTGTGTGACATTCGAGCCATCAATATTCATGGTATACAACTCTAAATCGCCGCTTCTGGTTGAGGTAAATACAATTTTGTCCCCTTTTGGTGATACGGTGGCTTCAGCGTCATAACCTGGCTCATTGGTGAGTTGCCCTGTAATATTACCCTGTAGGTCTGCCACAAAAATATCGAAGCTATCGTAAACCGGCCAAACATAATTACCGTTCTTTCTTAAAGGAACCTCAGGGCAAGCCTCATTATCCAAATGCGTAGAAGCATAGACAAAATGAGTATTGTCCGGCAAAAAATAACCACATGTGGTTCGTCCCTCTCCCGTTGAAATCATCGGGGGTTGATGGGCTGAAAATTCTTCCTCAACATTCATGAGAAACATTTGATCACAACCTACACCCCAATCGGCATTGTTTGATTGAAAAAGCAGTTGCTGATCGTCAAAACTCCAATAGGCTTCGGCATTATCCCCTCCAAAAGTGACTTGACGTAATGATTTAAAATGCGTCTCTTCTGGATAGATGAGCGGATTATCACTAGCAGCGTTTTGAGCCGTTTGATCTTGTGGGTTTTGATTCTGTTGTTTTTGACCACATGCAGCAAAAATCAAAAGCAACAATACAAAGTGTATAATTCTCATTTTTGGACTATTTTTGTGCAAAAATAAAGATATGCGCACAATTACAGTCCTTTTTTCCCTATTGATTTTATCTTCTTGTGGGGCTCCTACAGTAGCTCCAGTCGACCAGCTTAAAACAGATGTAGCCTATTTAGCTGCCGACGAATTAGAGGGGAGAGAGACTGGGACAAAAGGAGAACAAATGGCCGCGGATTATTTGGCACAACGTTTTGCCGCTTTAGGACTTTCCCCAAAAGGAACTCAGGACTACCTACAAAAGTTCAGTTTTAAACCCAGTACGAACCCCCATGAACAAACCAAAGTAGATGCCCCTAGTGAAGAAGAAGGGATGCCTCAAGGAACTAACGTGATTGGTTACAAAGACAATGGTGGAGATAAGACGGTGATCATCGGAGCACATTTCGATCATTTAGGATGGGGCGGTGAAGGGTCGCTTTATCGCGATAGCATCCCGAGTATCCACAATGGAGCAGATGACAATGCCAGTGGGGTTGCCTTGCTGTTATATTTAGCCGAGCAGCTTAAGGACGAGAAAAATCCGCAAAATAATTATTTGTTCATAGGATTTTCTGGTGAAGAAAAAGGTCTGTTAGGATCAAATTACTTTGCAAAAAACCCAACCATAGATCTGGAATCGGTAAACTTGATGATCAATATGGATATGGTGGGTCGTCTTAACGAAGAAAACACTTTGGCCGTCCACGGAGTAGGGACCTCGCCAAGATTCAAACAACTCCTTTTTGCCAACAATGATTTTGGATTGAACATTGCAGAGCATGAAAGCGGCGTTGGCCCCTCGGACCACACTTCTTTTTATTTAATGGATTTACCTGTGCTTCATTTTTTTACTGGGCAGCATGAAGATTATCACAAACCCTCAGATGATGCGGACAAAATCAATTACCAAGGTCTGGAGACCATTGGAAAGTATATCTATACCTTAGTTTCTGATCTTGATGATGATGCTAAATTGGCGTTTCGCAAGACAAAAAACGAGAGTGAAGAAACCCCTCGTTTTAAAGTAGGATTAGGGGTTGTTCCGGATTATCTATACACGGGAACTGGGATGCGTATCGATGGTGTGAGTGAAAACAAACCGGCACAAAAAGCTGGTCTTCAAAAAGGAGATGTTGTCGTTCGATTAGGAGACAGCACCGTGACCGATATGATGAGTTATATGCGCGCACTGTCTGTTTTCAAGCAAGGTGATTCGACCCAGGCCACTATTGAACGCGGCGAAGAGTCTCTTGAGGTCCACATTGACTTTTAGGCCTTCAATAGCGTCGACTGTAGGACAAAGAAACGTAGAGGTGGGGTTCAGCACTGCGATTGCGAGCTGATTCGTAATGATATTTGAGGAAGACATCATTTCGTTTGTAGCGCCAAAAAAAGCCGACATTAAAAAAATACATCATCCTGTAAGGGGTTACTGTGTAGACCGAGTTGTCGCCAAGCCAATTGCCTTGTAACATGGCATCGTGTAGCACGTATCGATAACCAAAGCGCGTCGAAAAGAACAGTTCTGTTTCGCGTCCAAGGAGCTGCCCGTAGGCCATTGTCTTTTGAAGAGAAGAGCGGCGTCCAAAATAAAATACAGCATCTTGTTCGATAAAAGCATCTTTGGTGCCCAGCGCTGCCTTTGGATTTAAGGCAAAGTAAACGGCAAAGGGCTTGGGATTCCATTGCCATTCACGTACATACTCGTAATAAGCATTGAGATGAAAACTATTGTCTATTTGAGAAAGCCATGTGGCAATTTTAGAATCTACCGTAGCCGAATTGTGAAAGGCGCTTTGAACCGTCTCTGAACCAGACCATGGGCCTGCAATGCCAAAAACAAAATTATAACGATTCAAATGAGCTTTGCGGGTTACAGTAAGTCCATTATTCAAACCAATAAAGCCGGCATAGGGTCGATCTAAAAATTTTATTTTATCGGTCAAAAGATCTGTAGGGGTGTAAATTTCTTGATACAGGACTAAGCTGTATTGGCGGGTTTGTCTTTGTTCCAGTTGCTTCGGGGAGAGCGGGAGCCATCGGTGTAATCCTAAAAAACTGCCCGTAGAGTAGTAGCGATCAGTGAAATGTAAAAAATCATTGTCTTGACGCAGCTCGAATTGATCAAAATAATCGGGGGTCCACAAGGCACTATCTAGCGAATCAATGCTTTGTGCTTGGGATTCAAGAGGTTTATCTTTCGGCGCGATGGAGGTTTGCCCTTTCAGACTTCCACTGAAGATCAAAAACAGCACCGCTATGTTATAAAAGATTTTGATCATGCTCCGGTCACTTCTTAAACCCGTCAAAAATACTTTTTATTAAAAGATAACCGAAACCCAAGATACAGAGTATATGAAATGGCGCTAAACAAAAGTCTCCTGCAGCACCCAATTTTGTCGCCAGAAATAATCCAAAAAGGGCATAAAGCATAAGAAATAATTCTAAAGTCATGGGTGCCAATTGCCCCCCCGCGGAATAATTTGCCCGAGTTTTGACCCCATCGTCCCGCTTTGGATCAAGCGTATTGAATTTTGGCGTTCGTACAAATGGGGTGATTACCCCAAGGTGTCCTTGAATAACGGCAATGGCGTTGTTTGCAGAAAGGCCAATGGCAAGGGTAAAAAAGACGAAGAAATCAAACAAGGCTTGCCCCCATGAAAGCTTGCGCTGTGTATTAAACAACTTATAGGCCCCGGTGTAGGACCAGAGTAACAGAAGTGTGGTTAGGCCAAAAAATTGGAATAAGTAAAAAATCCAGGCCCATTGTGGGTGACTGTTTTTAATCCATAAAAGTGGTATGCTCAGGACAATAAGGATCAGAACCAAAAAAAATATTGAGCTACTAAACAAATGGGCCGTCCCAAAAATTTTTTCGTTTAGGCTAATGTCTTTTTTAGCCCATAAGATGTGCCAAAGTTGCCTGAAATTTTGTGCCCCTCCTTTGTTCCATCTGAATTGTTGACTGCGCGCGGCTTGAACGCTTTGAGGTAATTGTGCCGGAGTAATAATGTCCGGGCGATACAGGATGCGCCATCCCCTGAGTTGCGCGCGATAGCTCAGATCAAGGTCTTCGGTTAGCGTCGTGCCGGACCAATTTCCAGCCTCCTCGATGCAGGATTTGCGCCAAATACCCGCCGTTCCGTTAAAATTCATAAATACCCCATGAGCTTGCCGTCCGATTTGCTCAAGCCCAAAGTGTAAATCCAAGGCAAAGGCCTGAACCCGTGTCAAAATTGAATGGTCTCGGTTGAGGTGTCCCCAGCGGGTTTGCACCACGCCAATTTTTGGATCCTTGAAGTAGGGCATGCCGCGCAAGAGCCAATCGCTTTGAGGCAGAAAATCTGCATCAAAAATCGCAATAAACTCACCCTTCGCGCGCGCAAGACCTTCTTTGAGGGCACCTGCTTTAAATCCGGTTCGATGTTTTCGATGGATGTGGATGATTGGGATGCCTTGAGCATTAAGTTCAGAAACGAGTGCGCCTACCATGGAGCTAGTGTCGTCTGTTGAGTCATCGAGAACTTGAATCTCGAGGCGGTCCTTTGGATATTCTATTGCCACTACCTGTTTTATAAGGTCCTGAATCACATTTTGCTCATTGTAGATGGGCAGTTGAATCGTCACTGGTGGTAAGTCGTCTTTTGGACTTAGTGGGGGCAATTGGTTTTTTGCGAATAGGTTTCTCGCCCCTTTGAATTTGTAAAAAAGTATGACTTGCGTTATAGCAAAGAGCAATACGATTAAAAGGCAAAGAGCATAAATTAGGACGGTGAGAAACTCCAAGATCATTTGAAAACGGCGTGTTTGGCAATCCAGCCAATAATTTTCACTCCGGCAAAGATAACACCTTTTAGGGTCCCTGAAACTTTAGAAACCCCAATGCGATTTCTGTAGGGCACCTGAATTTCCATATAATTAAGATTCATGTTCAGGGCCTTGAGTTGCATTTCGATAGTCCAGCCATAAGTCATGTCGGACATATTCATCGCCATGAGTTGCTCATAGCCAATGGCACGAAAGGGACCTAGGTCTGTGTAACGCGCACCAAATAAATGACGCATAAGCCAAGTAGCCAGCCAATTGCCAAAACGTTGAGGCGGGGTCATCGCTCCAGCTTCCATCAATTTAGGATGCCTTGCACCAATGACAAGATCCATATTTTTTTCTACAATAGGGGCGACCAAGGCATCGAGGTATTCAGGATAATCACTGTAGTCTCCATCGAGAAATACAATGATCTCGGGGGTTTGTTCAGGGTGTTTCTGCGCTCTTGATTGGATAAACTCCAAGGCATGCATACAGGCGTATCCATAGCCGCGACGCGATTCATTAAGGACTAAAGCCCCGTGTTTTTTGGCTACGGCCACCGTGTTGTCCGAAGAGCCGTTATCCACGACGATGACCTCTGAAGCTGATTTTGGAATCTCATCCAGAACATGTCCGATGGCCCCGGCTTCATTAATGGCAGGGATAATTACCGTGATTTTTGTGCTCAAAATAGTCTTTATTGGCCCTGTAGTTCGATTTGTTGCTGAGGCACAATATAGGCATCAAAATACCAAGAGGAAAATTCTTCTAGCCCGATAAATAATAGAATACCAAGAATAACAATCAAAGCGCCTACAAGCAGCAAATTAAGTCGTTTACGCTTTGGGTCGATCGAGCATTGATCTTGAGTGGTTTTGTATTTATAGATCCCGTACGCGCCAATAATCACAGCAACTACGCGCAGTAATATCGCACCAGTGCCCAAGGAGCCGTCTTCTTGGTAAAAAAAGTCTGCAAAAGAAATGGCGACAACACCCCCCATAAGACCAAGCATAAATAGAACGGCAGGGGCGACACAACACAAGATCCCTGCCAAGGCAGACATGATTCCATATTTGAGCGTCCATTTAAAAATACTGGGTGTTTTCATAATGCGAATCTTAGTAGCTAATTTACTCATTTTTCGGGGTATTTGGCCACACATTTCTTTGGTAGTAGGCCCAGAGTTGTTCAGGGCTATGCCCTCTCCGGTAATTGTATTGGATCACCCAAAAGTGCCATTGCAATTGCAAGAGCCCTCTCGATTTATATTTCCGTGCTGAACTGATCACTTTTTGAGGCAGCACACAAAAGCGGGCCTCGGCGTACAAACGGTCAATTAAATTTACGTCTTCACAGATAATATAGTCTTCTGAATAGCCACCGATTCGGTCGAAAAGCGCCTTACGCACAAAAAGACTTTGGTCCCCACCACGGCAAAATTTCCAATGAAACCGGGTGCCCCAACCGGCCATTTTGAGCCACCAATGTGCTGAGTCAAAATCCATTCTAAAACAACCTGCTTGGCAGTCTTGATCCTTTTGATTTAAAATGAGTTCATCGTAGTTTTGGGGGGGCAGGGTGTCTGCGTGAATAAAATACAAGAGTTTGGCGCGGGCGTGAGACGCACCCAAATTCATTTGACGGGCTCGGCCTGCGGGGCCTTGAAGTAGCGTGACATTGTTCAGAGTATTCTTTTTCTGCCACTGCTGTACCAGGTTTTGGGTTTGGTCTGTACTGCCCCCATCGACGATGATTACCTCTATCCACTTCGGATAAACGGCACGCTGAAATAATGCGTCAATAGTTCGCAAAATATTGTTCGCCTCATTTAATGTCGGGACGACTACACAGAGATCTAGTGTATTGCTATGGTTCACAAAGGTTAGTTATTCAGAGACCAATCATAGGACAAATAACTGATCGGTAAATTAAGGGCAAAGTTTTGCTCGGTGTATTTATTGATGACCTGAATTAAGTCTTCCGTCTTGCCAAAATCGCGCTTAAACCACAGAAAAATACGCGAAAGATTCAGGCGTTTTTCGGTGTATTTATTTTTTGTTGAATCGTTAAAAAAGACCCTCGCAGCGCGATTGAGTTGGGTTTCGAGTTGATCCCCGCGGTAGGCTTCATTCGATAATATAGGACATGATTTTGAGGCACAATTAATCGCGAAATGAATACGCGGCTCATCGAATTTTCTCAAAATTTCATGTTCTATGTCGTCCAGCGTCCAAGAGTTATTTTTGCTTTTGAGCACAGTCTGTTTCCAAGGTCGACTCAGGTCTTTAATACTGCTTAAAGGCAGGTTATCGCATATCAGTTTAACCGTGCAGGCATTATAGGCATTGATCCAAAAGGCCAATTGGTCCTCTTTTGAATGAGCATTAATTCCTTCAGCTTCTCTTGACAGAGCCTCAATATATCGGTTCACCTGGGCGATCTCATTTTTAAAACTTGAGTAATTAACGCGCCCTTGATCACTGACATGACGTTTTAAGAGATCGTCCCATAATTGATGATCGATCCCTTCGTACCCCACTTTTATTTGATCCGCGCGAGTTTGTACACGAGTCTGTACGCTAGTTTGTGTGATAGTTTGTATGCTAGTCTGTCCGCTAGTTTGTAGATTGTTCTGCGCGCTGGCCTGTACGCTATTCTGTGTCTTGCTCTGCGCGCTGCTCTGCGCGTTGAGACCAAAACCTAAAAGCAAAATGAGCCAAAAATATTTCATCACGTTATAAGTATACCGAACCTATGTTAATTAACAGCACCCTCCTCCATCGTAGTGAAAGGTAGACGGACTGATAAAAATATCACTTCTGTTTAGCGCAGCCAGGGCGGCGGCAGTTTTATCGCATATAGCCAAAGGCTGATTGGGCATGAGCACATGGCCTTTTTTATCGTCAAAATAGGGTTGGTCACCATAATAAATGGCTGCTTTACCCGTAAAAATGCATGGTCCATCATCGGGCATCGGGTCTTTGATCGCGGCGACTTCGATGGATTCAATATAGATTAATTCCTCTGTAGGGTAATGCCCAGGCGCCAGAATGCGATAAGGTTTTCTGGCGCGGATTTCAATAGTTCCAAAGCCAGCATCGGTAAGGGCTTTTACATATTGATCTATGGTTAAACTCCCACTGAGGCACAGGGCGCGCAGTCGATCGTCTTCTCTTAGTGTTTCATTCATTTCTTGTTCGCAGGTTGGGTCACTCATAACCAGACGCCCATGGGGTTTTAGGACTCGGTACATTTCAGCAACAGCCTTTTTAAGTTCCTGATCTTTGAATATATTAAAAAGACAATTTTGGGCCGCCACATCAACGCTTTCATCCTCTAGGGGAAGGTTTAGGGCATCTCCCTTGCGCAACGAGACAAAATCTGAAGAAAACCACGGATTCAACGCCTCTGCTTCTTTAAAATTTGCTTTGGATGCTTCAAGCATTTCATCGACGACATCTACACCGATAACATTTCCTTTTTCCCGCGAGAAATAAGCAAATTGCAGGAGCTCCATTCCGCCGCCCACACCGACATAAAGAATTTTGGGATTGCGGCTTAAATCGCGCGGATGTACCGTTGAACCACAGCCGTAATTCATTTCCTGCATGATTTTTGGGATTTTTAGGCCCGGTAATTCCCATATGGGATTGGTCGTACAGCACAACCCAATATCTGGCGTTTCTGCTGCTTTTTTATAGACGTCTTTGGTGGTATCTAAATAGCTCATAAGGATAAACGCTCAATTAAAATTTTAAATAATTCAACCATTTTAGGTTCAGCTTTTTTTGCACTGGCGATAATATCACTGATATCCACGGGTGCCAAATGGTCTGGATCGCACTCATCTGTTAATACCGAAATGGCCGCAACGGGTAAGGATAAATGATTGGCGACTATAATCTCAGGAACGGTACTCATACCTACAGCATCTCCTCCGATAAGTCTTAAATAGCGATACTCGGCCTTAGTTTCGAGTTCAGGACCGCGTACGCCAATATAAACCCCTTGATGAAGATCTATGCCACGCTCTTGGGCAATAGCGAGCAAAGAGGCGCACATTTCTGGATCATATGGTGTGTTGAGGTCAACAAATCGTTCCCCCATTTGATCGACCCCTTTAAAAGCCAATGGGGAACAACCTTGCAGATTAATGTGATCGGTTATCAGCATCATTTGCCCTTTTTTATAACTGAGATTTAGGGCGCCAGAGGCATTGCTTACCAATAGACGCTTTATGCCAAGGGCACGCATGACTCGAATGGGAAAAGTCACCTCTTCGGGAGTATATCCTTCGTAAAGATGAAATCTACCCTTCATTACGATTACCTTTTTTCCGCCCAGCACCCCATAAATAAGCTTTCCATGATGAAATTCCACGGTAGCGGTTGGAAAATTGGGTATGGCCGTATAGTGCGCCTCTTGTTCTATGGTTACTGCATCGACCAGTGCCCCAAGGCCGGTGCCGAGCACAATACCAATTTCGGGTTGGTCAAATCCGCGTCCTTCTAGATAGCTCTTGGCCTGTTCTACCTGTTGTATGAGTATGGGTTTCATTTTATTAAAGGATTAAATACTTCTTCCGGATATAAATCTTCTACTTGATCTATATCGTTTTTAATGGGGAGAAGAAATGGTGAATCTGGTTTCAAATTACTTAAAGTATCGTTTAAAACTGTAGAACTCCCCCAATTTTTATTTTCAAACAAAGCTGAATTCATCTGGGTCATTCCTATAAGGTAATAACCACCATCTCGGGCAGGTCCAAGAACGGTTTTATGAGTATCTAGGCTGTTAAAGGCCTGATGAATCAACTCTGGGCTAAGGTCGTATAAATCGCTGCCGATGACCATCGCTTTTTTTGCGTCATTGGCAAATGCAGTATTAAGGGCGTGAGCCATACGTGCCCCTAGGTCTTTGCCCTGCTGCACTTGCTTGTCAAAAACTTTGGGGTCAAAAGTATCTTGGGGCTCGATATAATTACTGTAATAAACAACGCGTTTGGCGGATACATCTTGGGTCATTTTGGCCGTGTGCTCCAGTAGAAATTTGTACACCCTTAAAGCTTTTTTTGCGCCAATACTTGCCGCAAGGCGTGTTTTACATTGCCCTAAAATTGGATTTTTACAAAATATAATCAGATGATTTTCTCGGGTCTGCTTCATGGTTTATTCTTGGCGCACAACAACCTTAAAACTCAAAAGGTAGGGGTCCCTTTTTCAACGTATTTTGCCCAGTTTTTATCATAGCCATGTAGGGCAAGTGTTGCTTTATTTTGTGAATCGACCACAGGATTACTTTGGTTATACCATTGAAAAATACCCCCGTAGAGGTTGAATATATTGTTGTAGCCTAAAGCCTTTAGTTTGATGCCAATTTGTTCAGAGCGCACCCCGATCGAGCAATAAACCACTATTGGAGTGGACTTATCTATGTTTAAGGCATTGATTTTACGAGAATCAAATTCGTCGTAACCCGCAAATCGCGCCCCAGGGATATGCGATACTTCATATTCCTTTAGTGCCCTTGTGTCCAAAAATAAAACACTGTCTTTTTGATGCCATTGGACCGCGGTATTGGTTTGGACATAGGGAATGATTCCGGTATTATAACGCTTTAAGGCTTTGTCAATCGGGCTTTGACTCCAGGCATTTAGCGTTATCATAATTATGCTCAATAGGGGAATAAGTCTTTTCATGTGACGGCGCCTTGACAACTACTGCCGGCCCCTGCGGTACAGCCATAACAGTGTTGTGAAATTTTAATCAGTCGCCCATCCATCAAGTCGTTTTGATACTGAGCAATATGTTGTCGTGTATCATTTATAGGCATTTGTAACATTTGATTGAAATCACAATCGAAAAGATAGCCGTCCCATGATACGGACAAGGTGTTGAGGCACATTACCGCTCTTGCTGCTGCAGGATTAAACGATTCCACGAGCGTCCACATATAGTCTTCATAATTATCTGAAGCGATGAGATAATCCAGAAATCTCGATATGGGTAAATTGGTTAGGGCAAAAAGTCCATTAAACTTTATGCCAAAGCTCTGATCCAAGCGTAGTTTGAAATCTTGGCAGAGGGCGTCTTGGTCTCCCGGTAAAAAAGCCCCACTTGGGTTGTAAACTAAATCCAGTATAAGCTGGCTGTCGGGCAGGCCATAGCCCACATCATTGAGCATTTTTAGAGCCTTAATAGAATCCTCAAATACGCCTGAACCACGCTGTCGATCAGTTTTTTCTTTGGTCCAATGGGGCATGCTGCTCACGACATGTACCTGGTGTTGCGCAAAGAATTCAGGTAAATCATGGTATTTTTTATTGGCTACGATTATGGTTAGGTTACTGCGTACGATTATTTCACGTACACCTCGTGCTTTGGCCTGTGTAACAAACCACCTGAAGTTCGGATTCATCTCAGGGGCACCACCAGTAAGGTCTAAAGTTTTTACGCCACTTGACTCTATGACCTTTAGACAGTGTTCCATGGTTTCTTGCGTCATGATTTCTTTTCGGTCTGGACCGGCATCCACATGACAATGCGCACAAACCTGATTACACATGTACCCCAGGTTCACTTGAAGGAAATCCAGCCCTATCGTTTTTAACGGACCCCCTAGGCTTTGCTGTATTTTTTGGCCGAATTTTGGCGCATCACCTTCGGCAAAAATACCCTCCTCTAAAATTTTTAGCTGTCGCTCTGTTTGGGCCAGCGGACTTTGTCTTTTGTGTAGAGATTGTAATACTTTGGTTTGGCTCATGGCAACTTATGAATCCAATTTATTCACTTTATTCATCATCATTACTCCATGGACCAGGGTAGCACCACTTTTTATAGCAGCCCCCACATGGACGGCCTCCATCATTTCTTCTTTGGTAATCCCGCGTTCTAAACCGTCTTTGGTATAGGCATCGATGCAATAAGGGCACATCTCCGTGTGGGCAACAGCAAGGGCTATAAGGGACTTCTCTCTTGGGGTCAAAACCCCTTCTTTAAAAACGCTGTTATAGTAGTCAAAAAATTTTTCTCCCAGGGACTCACTCCACTCAGTAATGCGTCCAAATTTTCTGAGATCTTTTGGGTCGTAATAAGACATAAATGTATTTTTTAGCGATTAAATCGTTTCCGATTTAGGTTCCTAAAGATACAATTTCGTTCGAAAGAGGACCCTTAAAATGGTCCTGTTTTAACGCCCAATTATCGTAAGAGGCTGATGCGGTTTGATTTATTTAAAATAAATATAAATGGCCGCAACGAGTAAGACAATTAGCGCCCCAATGGGTTTGGTATAAGCCCAGGGTTGAATGTCCACTTGCTTTGTATACTCAATCGTATAGGCCTCTTTACGGGGATAAAACTTCCCGATAAGCAGCATAATAAGCACATTCAACACAAAGAGAATGGCCATTACATCGAGATAATGTAATCCAAAATAACCTTGAGATTCAATTATAGAAAGGGTGCTTGGATCTGTAATTCCCTTTGCTTTAGCCGCGGCCAAAGCCTTACCCACATAATGAGGCTTTAAAAAGAACTGGCTCAAAATATAAAGTAAAGAACCCGAGAGCAAGCCGATTTTTGCAGCGATGGCAGGAACTCTTTTGGTGAGATAGCCAACGACGATGATGGTTAAAATTGGAATTGAGTAAATGCCGTTGATTTCCTGAAGATAGTCGAATAGACTGCCCGCATTGGCAATAAATGGGGCGATAATCATGGCGCCAATGGCCAAAACGACGCCAAACATTTTCCCCTTATTGACTACGGTGGCTTCATCGGCCTCAGGGTTGATGTGTTGTTTATAAATGTCGATACCAAACAAAGTCACTGAGCTGTTCAGGACACTGTTGAAAGAACTCAAGATGGCCCCAAAGATAACCGCGGCAAAAAACCCAAGTAATGCTGGGGGAAGTACGGCAGAAACCAGTTGAGGATAGGCTTGATCAACCGCAGTTAGGTTGGGAAACATATGATAAGCAATGATTCCTGGAAGCACCACTATGATGGGTCCAAGAATCTTAATAAATGAGCCCAAAAGCAAACCTTTTTGGCCTTCCTCTAAGTTTTTTGCGCCCAGTGCTCGTTGTATAATCTGTTGGTTTGTTCCCCAATAAAAAAGCTGGACAAGCATCATTCCCGTAAAAATGGTGTAAAATGGAACCGGATCTGTGCGCTCTCCCATTGATTTTAATTTTTCAGGATGTTCTGCAGCCAAAACGGACAGTCCATTCATAAGACTTCCATCGCCAATAGCCATTAGGCCTAAAACAGGGATAAGCAATCCGCCGATCAAAAGACCAATGGCATTTATGGTGTCAGACACCGCAACAGCCTTAAGCCCGCCAAATACCGCATAGATGGAGCCAATAAGACCTATTCCCCAAACGCAGAGATAAATGGCTTGAGTATTCGATACGCCAAAAGCCTCCGGGATGTCAAACATTCCACTTATGGCCACTGAGCCCGAGTATAAAATCACAGGAAGTAAAACAACCACATAGCCCGTCAAAAACAGGGCAGAGGTAATGGTTTTCGTAGTGGTGTCAAATCGATTGGCCAAAAATTGTGGGACAGTAGTAAGCCCTCCCTTGAGATAGCGTGGTAACAAAAATAGGGCAGTAACCACCATGGCAATGGCCGCTAAACTTTCCCAAGCCATTACTGAGAGGCCACTTTCGTATGCTGATCCATTAAGCCCCACGATTTGTTCAGTCGATAAATTAGTCAGGAGCAAAGAACCTGCGATAACCCCAGCGGTAAGACTTCGTCCTCCTAAAAAATATCCGTCAGCGCTTTTTTCATTTGTTTTCCTCGAGGCGAAATAGGCAATTATGGCTACCAAGGCGGTAAAAGCAATAAATGAAATGATGGTCATCGGTTGTGTTTTTCTGGTTAGTTGTTAAAGTTAATCATTTAAAATGTCTGATATAACATCGGCGTAATCCGGGATACGCCCAACATTTTGAAGTTTTATGGCCGCCATTTTTAGGGCCGTGGATAAACAATTCTCTGGTTTTTGGCCTTTGATATGTCCATATAGAAATCCACTCCAAAAGGCATCACCTGCTCCAGTGGCATCCATTATTTTTTCCACTTTAAGGGCAGACAGTTGAATAACCTCATGACCAACGACACTGAGTTTGGCCCCATCCTTGCCTAAGGTAAAACAGATCGTCTGTGCCCCCAGTCCATGAAGGTATTCAAAAACCTCCTGGTGACTTAATCCAGGACTAAGCAAACGATCCACATCATCCTGGCTAATTTTTACCAAGGGCCCCCATTTGCAATAGCGTGAAAGGGCTTCAATGGCTTGATCTCGGTTTGGCCAAATTTTTTCACTGTAATTGACATCAATGCTGAGTTGAACGCCCTGCTGCGCTGCACGCTTTGCTGCTGAAAGTATTGTTTCTCTTGCAGGATCTAAGCTTAAGGCAAAACAGGTGGTATGGTAAATTTTACTTGAATTCAATAAAGCTTCAGGGATTTGATTGGGATAAATTTCTTTATCTGCGCCGCGATAGGCAATAAATTCAGGGGTCCCTGCAGTGTTATTGATAAAAATAACGGTACTCGGTGTCTGCGGGGTACGAGATATATACTGGGTGTCGATCCCAGCCTCTTCAAACCGACTGAGCATATAGTCGCCAAAACCATCATCACCGACACTGGAGATCATGGCCACGTTCATGCCTAATCGAGCCATATTCATGGCAACATTGGTTGGAGAACCCCCGAGATATCGATGATAATCTTTAGTGTCACTTATGGGGGCTTCAATTTGAGTTCCAATAAAATCGATTAAGGTTTCCCCGATACAGATTAAATCTGTTGAAAGACCTTTACTGCTATAAATTTCTGACTGTGCATTCATCAAAAAATACAATTTTGTTTATTTCGCTTTTGGCTTCAGTCTGAGCGCCAGAATCGCAGCAATTACAAAGAAAACACCCCCAAAGAGGATGGCATTTATCGCACTACCGCCCAAAAGGTGTTTCATAATTGGTCCAAAAGTGACGGTTTCAATACCCATAGGAATAACAATCATCATATTTAATATCCCCATGTATACCCCCCGGCGTTCTTGTGGTACTATTTTAGAAACCATACTGTATGGAATCCCCATCATTGCAGCCCAACCTATCCCAAACAAAATCATTGGAAATAGAACGGTTATGGGGTCCGTGATAAACGGAATAACTAAGAGCGCTGCTCCAGTGCCGAACAAACTGCCTGCATAAGTTTTCTTCCCGCCAAAGCGCATAGTAATGGGTACAAGTAACAGGGCCACAATAATCGTAGTGATGTTATAGGTAGTGCTCATTTTAGCTGCTTGGCCCAGTGCTTGAGCACCATCATACCCCATTGATTCTTGGAAAAGTGGCGTAATGTATTGCCAATAGATAAAGAGCGCATACCATTGGAAAAGATAAACGGCCGAGAGTTGCCACATAAATTTTGGCATGAGTTTTACCGCTGAGGCAATTTCAATAAAAGGGGTTTTGAGTCTGGTCAAAAAGGGTTCCTTGCGTTCAGCTTCTAGAGCCTTAAGTTCTTGCTCTGATGGAGGTATTTCTGGTGTTTTTATAACAGACCATAAAATAGTCACCACCGAGAGTATGGCGCCCATGAAGAACGAGTAATATAGCCAAGTCGGGATACCTTGGGTTATATCTCCAGAGGGATCAGCAAACCAATCTTGAAAAATAAAGATAGAGGCATTGGCCAAAACTATCCCGGCCCCAACGAATAGACTCTGCATTTGATAGCCCATAGTGAGCTGTTTTTCGGGTAACTTATCTCCTACAAAGGCCCGATAGGGTTCCATCGCCATATTGTTTCCTACATCGAGAATCCAGAGCAAGCCTACGGCGAACCAAAGGCTCGGGCTGTACGGAAAAGCAAAAAGACAAAGGCTTCCGATGAGCGCTCCGATAAGAAAATAAGGTTTTCTTCGGCCCCATTTAGGAGACCAGGTTTTGTCAGAAAGCGCGCCTATGATGGGTTGAATCAGGAGCCCTGTTACGGGACCAGCGAGGTTCAAAATAGGCAGTTCTTCGGGTAGGGCTCCGAGAAATGAAAATATAGGATTGATTGCTGTTTGCTGTAATCCGAAGCTAAATTGAATGCCTAGAAAGCCGACATTCATGTTCCAGATATCCCAGAACGAGAGTTTTGGTTTTTTGGTCATGGTCTTTTTTTTGGTCGTTGTGTTATGGGGTCAAAAATCTGTATTTATCCAAGATTGTCATAAGAACAAGCCTTTTTTTATCATCTTAAACAGACTATGACCTCTTCAAGATGCACAAAAAATATCAGAATTTTTAGTTTTATAATCGCGATATGAAAGATTCCTCAACGAAATCGTTTTCGAGAACAATTGCACCACCGCGGCACAGGATTTTAAGCCTTAATTAGAGCGCATCGTTTGGGCTTAATTTTCTATAGGCATAAGCAGCTCTGCAACCCACTCCATACTGTCCCCACCTTCGTGAGGATCATTGCGATAAATCTCTATGATTTCAGACCCTAGCTTAATTTCATTTCTTTGGGCATAATCCAAAAGCGTATACCAGCCCTGTTGCGAAACTCGATAATTACCATTAAAAATCGCTTTGAGATAACGACGTGAGGCTAAGGTTTTGAACCGTACTTCTGGGTCTGATGGTCTTGTCGCTGTTGAATCTATGGGAAAACAAAAGTCAAAACTCAAATCTAGTGTTAGGGGATCCCAATGGGTGACCGTAATAAATGGGTCGCCTTTTAATGGGATGGCGTTGTCTTTGATGTAATGCATGACCGTACTGATCTGTCGCAACATGCCTTGAGCCTTTGCGCCCTCTTTGGTATGCACCGGAACATAAGCGCAAAATACAGGTTCAGTGACAGTATCGCTAATGCTGTGTGTTTTAAAGTTTTTACTTTTTTCTATCAAGCCTTGAGCCAAAGACTGGGTTAGGGTGATACTGCTGCCAGGAACAAAACTTTGACCAAAGGGCAAACGAATTTTTTCTTTTAAGGCTTCATTGGTTGCAGAAAAACGACCTTCAACACGCGTGGTTGTATCGCTGTCGCGCTTTATCGACCAATCTACCGAAAGTGCTCCTTTTGGATGATCGATGTTTTGAAAGAGCCTACTGTAAAGGACCATATCCTGATTTACCACTTTAGCAGTGTCTCTTTGACTGAATTCAGGCCAGGCCCTTAAGTGATTAAAAACAACGCCTGGGGGTTGCTTGGTTGTAAAACTGACCTTGTAATGGTATGGAAAAATAAAAAGATAACTCATTAGGACAAAGGCCAAAAAGAAAATTCCCAGCTTAAAAAGCTTTTGTTTTTTAGAGCGTCTCATGCTTGAATTTTTGATTAGTTTTTATTGGAAAAAAGTGATTCTGATAGTTTGTGGCCTATGGAAATCCCTTGTTGTAAGCCTACCTCGATAGCAGCACGATAATGAATTCCTCCGTACATCCTTGAAATTGCAGCTTCCTGCGCTGCTTGCTCAAAAGAGCTAAAGGATCGAATAGGTAAGCCATAAGGAACTTCTGTATCGTCATCAAAGGAAAAATCAGGTCCAAATATTTCCGTTAAAACTGTAGATGCCGCACCGGACACTACTGAGTGCCCGGAGGTGTACTCAGGGAAAGGAGGGGTCTGTAAGACTGGTTTCCAGTTCTCGTCAATATATTGATTGATTAACGTCTCAGGACGAATTAAATTACTGCGGTATTTTTCATCCCAACAGCTAATAAAGGCATCAAAAATGGCCAGAGAAGTATGGGTATATGCCGACACGGTTTGTCGAAAATCCAACTGAGTTTTGTTACAAGCAATTTTAGTTATGCCCATCCAATGGGCCCCAGGTGTAATTTTTTTAGTAGCAAACATAAGATGGCCGCGAGTGACCGAAACATAAGGATTACAGTCCCAGAATTGTGCCATTTGTATCTCCTGTGAGTCGTCCCCCTCTGCCTCTATGCGTTTACTTGTGTCATAAACCTCCATGAGTTCTTTATAAAAATCGCTATTTTTTTCAAGCGAAAACGCTGGTGGAGGTGCCGGTTTAAATTGACTTGCCGAGTCTAAAATAAAGGGCTGAATTTTATTCCAGTGGGGTTCAATACCATCCATATATGCCGGGGGCGTGGGCTGCCAGCGTGAAGGGTCTTCTGTAATCACAGTAAATTTAGGCATGGTGCGCGTTTGATTATACTGGTCTGTATTCATCCAAAGTTTTATGTGCTGCGCTACCGCAAGACCGTATTCCTTGGATTGAGAAAATTCAGACTTATTTTGTTTTGACCAAAGGGTGTATAAACTATCGCGATAATTCTCCATGCGCTCTTCAGAAAAAACTAGAGATTTACTGAGATCCATATGGGCGATAAGTGCAGCTAACGCTAAATTAACCGTACTGTCTTTTGCTAAAGGTATTGGTTTAAGGTGTTTAATAGACTGGGTCAATGAGCGCATCCCTTGATCTGATTGAGCAAGTATTTCATAGGCGGCAATATTGGGGTAGGCGTAAATTCTACTGGCTACGGGTGGCGAAAATATATCATGAACCATGATACTGGTCACCTGGTCTACACTGCTTTGGAAGTCTGATGAGCGAACCACTATAGGCTGGTCTGGAGTGCAACTGCTCATAGCGCCAAAAGCGATAACTAAACTAATCTTTTTAAGATTCAATGCGGTAAATTTCAGTTGTTTCATTATTAAAAATTACAATTAAATAGGTTTGGTTGTTCAGGCGAATTAAGTCAAAGTGACGTACCGATTTATTCCATAGATCTAATCCATAATCGGCAGAGGAGTGGATGTCTCCATGATGATCAATAACGGCTCCTGAGAAGGAATCAAAGCGTCCTTGAAAGGGGATCACCCCAAAATAATTTCCTCCGACTAAAATTTCTGTATTTTGATCTTGATTAAAATCTGCAGCCAGAAATGCAGTTATTGGACTTTGCTGGAGTTCATGGTCAAAGCGCACAAATTGATAGTTACCGTCTTTATTTTCAAAATAGCCGCTGGCCAATTCATCTACGTTTAAAACTTGTACCTGGTCAAAGTCAAGCCCCTTAATTTTGGTCAGCGGTTGATTCGCAAACGCACTGTATTGGGTATATTGTTTGCGTAAGACCACCATTTGAGCCGATAAATCATCTAGGCCGAGTAAAGGGTAATCATCCCCTTGACGATGTATTGTCAGTATGGTTTCGCTCGCGCCGTTCTGATCAAAATCATTATACCATAGTTTCATAGGGTGCTCCTTTGACGCTTCTAGTTTACTATTCAAACCCCAATTGCCCATGAGAAGGTCTAGGTCCCCATCGTGGTCAATATCATGCGCGACAACACACTGCCAAAGCCCTTTTAAATCGGGAAATACTTCTGTGTTTTCTTCGAATCCCGTAGGGGTCTGGATAAAAAGTCGTGGGGACATCCAATGACCAATAATCAACAAATCCATAAGCCCGTCTTGATTATGATCCATCCACAATGCGTCCGTGATCATTCCTAGATCATCGAGTTGCAGAATTTTTTGATTGTCCTGAAAAATATAGGAGGGAGTGGCCTTTCCAAAATCTTGAGGCGCGCAAAAGTTCCCGACAAACAAAAGATTTTCGTAGCCTCGTACCACATGGGTATTGGCTAAATCACCCGCTAATGAAATTCCAGCCTCTTTAAGTTGATCAATGGGCCAGATCTTGTTTTCAAAAACAGAAGCTGAGGGTCGGACCGAATTACCACCGGCGGCTAAAACCAGTTGTGGTTTTCCGTTGGCGTTATACACTGTGGCATCGACATACTCTTGTAGACTGTCCAAAGCCATTCCTAAATTATTTTCTCTCTTAAAGCCTTCTTTATTGGCTGTGTAAATCTGGGTTGATTGATTCTTACCACCGCTGATCAAAATGTCTTTGTGCCCGTCTTGGTTGAAATCGTATGACACATAGGCCGGTCCGTGGTCCGAAACTTTATAGGGGATAAGTTTTTGATCATTAAAATCTGAGAAATCGTCTTCTTTATGGGTATAGTTAATCCCTAAATTTCCTGGCTCCGGGATAAAAACAAACTCAGGTTGCGGACTTTTTTCAGGGTTCGCCTCAAGGCCGAGTGAGTTTTCCGAATATTTTAAAGTATTGAATCCTAAGGTTACTCCTGAATCCAGCCATTGCTGTTGGCCATTAGGCCATATAATTTTTAAACCTTTTATCGATTGTTTTGCAGGTAGGGCAAAATGAAGTAAAGGTTCTGAGCAAGATTGAAAGCCACGTACGGGGTAAACCTCTCTATATTGAAATCCTTCCTCAGTATAAAGGTAGGCCTTGGCTCCAATAGCATAGGGGTTCAGGGTGGTGTAGGACAGACTTATACTTAGACCGGAATTATGCTGATGATTAAGGGCATTAATATCCGAGTTGTTTTGGTTTAAATGCTCATGATTTTGAGATTCAACATCTTGATTAATACTCTGGTTTACGTACAAACCAGCGGGCCCACCGGTATTGTTTACAACCAGGTCTAAATCTCCATCGCGATCCAAATCTCCTAGGACTGAAGCGCCTGAGAGACTCAGTTCGGTGCTGCCCCATGCGCGGCTCACATCCTCAAATTTAACCCCCTTTTGGCCCTGATAAAAGAAATTTACAGCCGCTCCAGAGGGCATCATCTCAATGGCTGATTGATCTACCAATCGACTGTCATTGATTTGCTTATGAATCTCTTGGCTCGAGATGAATTTAATGTAGTCCAAATTATTGGGGCGTCGAGTGATTCCATTGGAAATAAATAAGTCCAAATATCCGTCCAGATCGTAATCCCCAAATAAGGCGCTCCAACTCCAATCGGTCGCCGCTACACCACTATATAGGGCCGTTTCAGAAAAATTTCCCCCTTTTTGATTAATAAAGAGCATATTACGGCTGTATTGGTAATGATAGCCATAACCTTGGGTTCGGAGTTTTAGGGTTTGAACCGCATCATCGCCTTCACTCGTTTTAAGCAATGTTTCACTTTGAGGAAGCATGTCAAGGGAGATCAAATCTGGCCACCCATCATTATTGATATCGGCCACATCATTGCCCATTGAAAAGCGCGAGATATGGCTAAATGCTGAGCGTAACTGCTCGGTAAAAGTTCCATCCTGGTTATTGTGGTAATAGTAATCATCTTCATGGAAATCATTTCCGACATAAATATCAGGCCAGCCATCTTTGTCGAAATCGGCAATGCTGATCCCGAGTCCATATGCATTTATTCCACCTAATATGCCGGCTTGTTCGCTAACATCTGTAAAAACATTTCCGTCATTGCGCAGCAGGCGGTCGCCCGTTTTTGGATTGCGGGTGTAGCGCAGGTCAACACGGCCAAAGGACTCTTGAGTATGAACCGCATGATTTAATAAATAAAGATCCAAATCGCCATCTTGATCATAATCGAGAATTGCGGACATCGTTCCAAAGTCTTCAAAGGCTAAGCCATACGCTTTTGCGGATTCTGTAAAGGTTAAATCACCATTATTGATATAGAGTTCATTGTGTCCCTTAAATCCATTAATCCCCACGACGGTGCTGATATAAATGTCTTGAAATCCATCACCATTAGCATCAAAAATAATACATCCCGTGTGCCAATCGCTTTTGCCCAAAACTCCAGCCGCCTCAGTAATATCCTCAAATTTTAAATCTCCTTTATTCATGTAAAGGGCATTTGGCCCTTGATTGGCTGTGAAGTAAAGGTCGGGAAGCCCATCATTATTGAGATCCCCCATGGCGAGTCCGCCGCCATTGTAATAATAGAGATAATCGAGGATATTCAGACTATCGGTTGGGGTCAAGGTATTTTGAAATGTGAGCCCCGTAGATTCAGGACCTGGCGTAATGAATAAAGTCGATTCTTTTTTGGAGCAGCCGAGAACCCCAAAAAGAATCATAAAAATTGTCCAATATGTGTTGCCAGTAACACGCATCAAGGGCATCATTTAAGGGAGTTTATACACTAAAGGGTTTTGATCGTTTACGGCCACAAAAATAAAAGTCTTCCCGAGGACATCTTTAAAAGGTTGGATGTGCTTGATTTCCTCACGCACGTAAAAGCCACTCTCTTTATAGTTTTGCCAATCGAAGTTTTGCGCACCATCGTTGAGCAGCACATTTCCAAAATCCGAGTCGAGCCTAGAAAATTGAGGTCTAAATTCATGGTTGTTACCCCCAGCAATAATATCTAGGGCCCCATCATTGTTGACATCAACGCAGGCAATCCCGCAAATACAAGAGAGTTGTGCCCTAGCGGGTAAATCTTCAAAGGTAAAGACGCCATTCCCTTGATTATAGGCAATTACTGAATGCGCATAACGCGCCTCAAGAACTGTGGTATTGCTTAAAATCGTTGGCGCAAACAACTCTTGAATGGATTTTTTGGCATACTCAGAGGCCTTTAAATTTTGTTTTTTAAGGGAAACGAGTTGTGTCGTCATCTCTTTTTTCTGATGGATCGGCATATCCCGTCCCTCAAGATTTTGAGATATAATTTGTTCATAGGTGCCATTGTTATCAAAATCATTAACCCAAAGACGCATTGGGGCGTCGGCCTCTGGTTTATAATGGATATTGCCCCCTTGGTTTCCGAAAATCAAATCTAGATCACCATCCTTATCGATATCTGCAGAGGTTAAGGTATTCCACCAACCTGAGCGCTCATCCAAAGTACTTGGTATGAGCTGAAATTCGTTGTTTTTCCATTGGAATAAGTGCGGAGCACCCCAATCCGAGACCGTCACAAGAGTCGGACCTTTATCGAATTCCACCCATTGTGCATTGGTGACCATTCCTGCTTGTTGTAGTGCGACTGCTTTGTCATTACTGCGATCTACAAAGTTTCCAAGGCCATTGTTTTCTAGGAAAAATTGCTTGGGGCGCATGCCATAAACCCCAACAATACTGCGAGAGGTGACCACAAGATCTAAGTCACCATCGCTATCAACATCATATGGGGCAATAGCCGAGATGTTATTTATATTGCTAAGGCTAATTATAGGGGTTTTGGTGAAATTTCCCTGACCGTCATTCAGGTAGAGTCTAAGCGATTCTCTCGAGGCTTCATCAACCTGATTCCCCCCAGAGCCAACCAACAAATCGAGATCACCGTCCCCGTCGATATCTGAGAGTGCTGCGGCAGTATCTTCGAAATCGGCATCTTGAATTAAATCTACTTGATTTTTGTGGCTCAAGTTACCAGCGCCAAGATGCATAAGGATTTGTCCTGACTGGCCTTTCGCGCCTCCTAAGAAAATATCTTCATGACCATCTCCATTGAGATCACCTACCGCCATACAGGGACCTTCTTGAGAAATCATTTTTCCCAGGAGTCCTTCATAATCAAAATCGTTATAGGGATTTTCATCGTGAGGGATTATTGAAGGACTGACTACCTCGGTAAGCAGTGTTTTATTTTGTTGCGCCATTTTTGGGGCAAAGAATTTTCCCGCATTCGCTTCCTCTTGATTCAGGTTGAGTTTTTGGTTTACGGCAACATCTCTTAGGATGGTTTTTGCGTCATTGGGCCAAATAATCTCAATTGAGTCAATTCGACTGTGTTTCCCAAGGCCTATGGTCATGGTGTAATCCATTGAGGATTGGAATCCTCTTGAGGGCTGTAACTCTTGTACGAGCTGCTGCTCACCTATGTAGAGTTTAGCCCAACTTCCGATCGCAAATTTATTTTGCTGGACACCTTCAAGCTGAAGTTTTATATAGTTGTTTTGGTCAATTTCATTGGTGTGATTCTGATAAACAAAGGCTTGCATATTCACATTATTGACCACAAGGTCTAAGTCTCCATCATTGTCTAAGTCTCCATAAGCGGCCCCGTTAGATAAACTTGGAACACCAAGGCCCCAATCCTGCGCTTTATTGTCAAAAGTGAGGTCCTTTTGGTTATGAAAGGCATAGTTGGGTAGGGGGTAGACGGGCATTTTGTTGATAATTGAATCAATGGCCTCTTTTTTACCCGTGAGAGCCATGTCTTGAATGATTTCATTAGCAAAGAAATCCACAAAATCCAAATCGGTTAAATCATGATTGATTCCATTAGTGACGTAAATATCTCGAAAGCCATCATTATCCATGTCAAAAATAAGCCCAGACCAACTCCAATCGGTGGCGGAAACACCACTGAAATAAGCGATTTCTGAAAAACTTCCGTTTCCGTTGTTCAGTTGCAGGGTATTTTGAATGTATTGTTGAAAGAAGTCTTTACTCTGTTTGAGTTTAAAAACATTATAGCCTTCAAATTCCATGACAGACTTTACCCTTTGGTCTCCATCGGGGAGCATATCTGTTATGAATATATCGTTCAGACCATCGTTATTGATATCAGCCATATCAACTCCCATTGCGGAGAGGCAAAGGTGTGAAGTCCAGTTTTTTATATCCTCAGTGAAGGTGCCATCTTGGTTGTTAATATAGAGATAGTCACGTTCGTAAAAGTCATTAGAAACGTAAATATCAGGATAGTTGTCGTGATTCACATCGCTGACCATCACGCCAAGACCAAATCCAATCAAACTCCCATAAATCCCCGCTTGCTCACTGACATCGGTAAATACCCCATCGTCATTACGCAGCAGCATATCCCCGACACCCCGAAACATTTTTGGGACATTCCAGTCTTGGGCGCGAACATCGCGTTGATGCGCAAAACCAAGGCTACTGACCGGGATATTACTGTTGTTCAAAATATAGGCATCGAGGTCTCCATCCTTATCATAGTCAAAGAAACTGGCATGCGTAGAAAAGCCTGTTTCGGCTAAATTATATGCTTTAGCTTGTTCACTAAAGGTTAAATCCCCGTTGTTAATGTATAAATCATTGTTGTGATTCTCACCCTCCATATTTCCCGCATTCGAAACATAAATGTCCAATAAGCCATCCTGATTGACATCCACCATAACTACCCCTGTAGACCACGGTTTATTGCCTTGAACCCCTGCGCTAAGTGAAATGTCCTCAAAAACCCAATTCCCTTTATTGAGATATAACTTATTTGATCCCATATTGGCTGTAAAATAAATATCAGACAGGCCGTCGTTATTGATATCCCCAATAGCCACACCACCGCCATTGTAAAAATTTCGGTATTTAAATATGTTGAAGTCTTTTTGATTTTCGACTTTGTTGCTAAAGGTGATTTTGGATTGCTCAGAGGAGACGAGGCTAAATCTTTGGGGTCCCAAGTTTTCCTGATTCTGCTTATTTTGACATGCAGCAACAATCAGTGCCGCAATCAATAAAATCCAATGGTGTTGAAATCTCATTTGTTATTTATTTTTTTCGATAATTAATGGGGTATTGTTGTTACGTGCCATGATCCAAAGAGTGTCTTGGGGTCGGGCGAGCTGGGTCCATCCGCGACCAGCACCCAGCCAGGGTTCTTTTGTAACTTTTTCAAAACGAAAGGTTCCTGAGTAATTCATCAGCGCTCCTCCCTTAAAGGCGTCTAGGCGGCCGAGTTGTGTGCTGAGTTCGTAATCGTTTCCGCTAATGAGCAAGTCTGGCCACCCATCTTGGTTTAAATCACTGATTTGTAGATCCCGTATACTTGAATATTGCGCATCAATGGGCAAGTAGTGCACGGTAAATGAGTTATTGCCAGTGTTCTCAAAAAAGCAACTGTTTAATTCATTCACGGATTTAATCAAACCTGCTGCCAAGGGTTTTGCGCCAAAAATTTCTTCTATAGAGGCCTCAGCGAAGTCAGCAAAGGATAAAAACTTCTTGTTAATTTTTGGAAGTTGTTTCGCTAATTCTTCTTTGGAGGCCAAAGTAGTTTCCTTGCCTTGGAGATAATAAGTGACCACAGTTTCCTCGGATTGATTTTGATCAAAATCATAGCGATATAAACGAATAGGCTCCTGGGCTGAGGCATGCCATCGCAGATTTGTTCCCCAGTTGCCCGCGACTATGTCTAAATCTCCGTCACAATCAAAGTCTGCGACGGCTAAAGAGGACCAAAGACCATAGCGATCATCAAGGCCGTTATTATGTACGCGCTCTAATCCAAAGCCCGAGTTGATCCAGATAGAGAGGGTGTTCCAATGGCCACAGCTTAGGGCGTCTTGAAGCCCATCGCCATTGAGATCTGCCCAAACTAAATCACTGATCGGGCCAGAATGACTAAAGGCTTCTCCCCATTGCGTGGTATAATCCTCAAAACGATCCTTGCCCGTGTTTTTAAGTATATAGTGTTCTGGATCAATACCGAATTTATGAGCTTTAATGTTGGCGGTAAAGATTAAATCTTTAAATCCATCTTGATCTAAATCTATTGTCGAGATTGTACTGGTCGTTTGATAGAATTCTGGCAGCGCCCCGGGAGCATAGGCAAATGTTTGTCCGTTACCTAGGTAAAGTCTTGGGCGGAGTGCTTCTCCGCTGGTGAATTCATTACCACCATATCCGATCAAAATATCGTTTATCGTATCGTTATTGGCGTCAAAAATAATTACGGCGGTGCCCTCACCAATGGCGTCGACTGGGTCGGCAAAATCCGCTTGTATAAATTGGCCGTCGCTCTGCTGGAAAAATACAACTGTATTTTGTCCTTTGGCCCCGGTAATTACCAAATCTTGTAAGCCGTCGTTATTTAAATCGCCGCTGGCCATAGCGGGTCCTTCGTTATTGAGGGCATACGGGGCCAATGGATTTCTATTGAAATCCAGGGCAGAGTGCTCCTGATGTTTCAAACTAATGCCCTGTGCAATCCGAGCAATAGCCTGATCTTTTGCCTGGTTCGATTGATTTTCTGCAGCACGGATTCCGTGCGTTTTAGAATCGGGATTTTTTATAAGACCGGGGTCAGCCTGGATAATTAAATGCTGATTGGTAGGTACAGATCGCATCACTTGTTGTCCTGAGGTGGGCCAGTTTATAACTAAAGAATCGATCTGATTGATGTCCCCAAGACCAAAATGCATGACTGCTGGACTCGATGAAAGAAATCCCCGAGTGGTGTAATTTTCACGCGTAAATTGCTGGTTTTTATAATATGCGGTTACTCTTGCACCGATACCAAAGGCATTTTTTGTTGTATCGCGTAGAGCGATACTAAGATAATGTTGCTCAGGATCCATCTCCTTAGTTTGATTTTGGAGAATAAAGCAGGGTTCATTGGTATTGTTAACCACTAAGTCCAAATCACCGTCTAGGTCGAGATCGGCATAGGCGGCACCATGACTGTAGCTCGGAATTTCAGGAATCCAAGTTCCGGTCTGGTCGGTCATAGCCTGACCATCCGTATTTTTAAAAATATAATTAGGTGTTTTTTTTGCGGGAATCGCGTCAATAAAGCTCATTGATTCTCGTTTCATAGAAGCGCCTATTTGCTTTTGAATGGCTTGGTCTGCGACGAAATTTATAAAATCCATGTCGTTGGTTGCCCCGAGGATACCGTTTGTCACAAAAAGGTCATTAAGGCCATCTAAATCAAAATCTGCCAAAAGAGGACTCCAGGACCATTCAGTTGCGGAGACGCCCCAAGCGTTAGCAATTTCACTAAATATGGCTGCGCCACGATTTAGTTGAAGGGTGTTTTGCATGTACTGATGATCATATCCATTTTTGATGTATTGATCGTACAACTGATAATTGAACTCGGTTCCTGAGGTCTTGTAAGTGACTCGATCTTCAGGAAGCATATCTACTGACACTAAATCTATTAAGCCGTCATTATTGATGTCGCCACTGTCATTTCCCATCGAATAGTGTGTGGTATGTCCCAAGGCCTCTTTTTGAGTTTGAATAACCTCTATGAATGTTTTATCCCCTTGGTTGAGGTAGAGGTAGTCATTTTCAAAAAAATCATTCCCTACGTAAATATCAGGATAACCATCATTATTGTAGTCTGCAACGCTGAGCCCGAGGCCATAGCCGATATTGCCTTGAAAAATACCCGCCTGTTGTGAAACATCGACAAATACACCGCTCTGATTTTCATAAAGACGATCGCCCGAAATGGAATCTACTTTTTCTCGTTTGACCCCATTTCCATAATTCATATTCGGATTAATGCTGTGGTTTAAAAGAAATAAATCTAAATCCCCGTCCAAGTCATAATCTAAAAAGCTACTGTGTGTGCTGAGTCCGCGAAAGTCGAGGCCATATTGATTCGCCTGCTCCTCAAATAGCGGTATTCCCTGTTCATCCAGTCCTTGATGGACTAAAAGTGCATTGTGAACCTCTGGCACGGAGTCTGCGGCCACGCGGGCTAGATAAAGATCCATCCAACCATCCCCGTTGATATCACCTATAGCCACACCGTTATTCCATCCCGGGGGGAGTTTTGGGAGGGGCGCTTTTTGAAATTTTAAATTACCCCGATTGAGGTAAAGCTCGGGTAATGTTTGATTCGCGCTAAATATGATGTCGGGTAAATTGTCGTTATTCAAATCGGCTATCGCAACACCACCACCGTTATAAAAATAAATGTAGTTTAAAATATTTTGCTTAGGCGAAGAGACCAGTTGATTAATAAAATCAATACCCGTTTCCCCTGAAGACCTTAATTTAAACCGCGTCTCATGCCCACACGATGTTAAGCTCACTAGAATGATAAGCGATAGCATCGTTTTCTTAGTAAATCTTTGAAGAATTATTCTTCCAAGTAGGGTCATTTGTAGACAGAATTTTCCAAATACTAATGTAGCTATCAGATTATATACTCCGAGTAGTTGAAAAATTAAAAAGATTAATAAAAGATTAAAAAAAAGCCACCTCAATGAGGTGGCTTTAAAAGTTAAATCACTGTCGGATTAGTATCCAGGATTCTGAACCAAGTTCGGGTTAGATAACAAAGCGTTAACTGGGATTGGGAAAAGTTTCCACTTATCATCTCCTACAGAGGCTTCGTTTTTGAATTCCCAAGCACGAGTGAATTGTCCGAAACGCAACATGTCATTTCTTCTCCAGAACTCTACGTACAACTCACGTCCACGCTCAGCCAATAAATCAGCGTCTGTAACACTTCCTAGTGGAGTAGCGCCACGTAGTGTACGTAATTCGTTAACCATCGGTGTAGCGTTACCGCCCATACGCATCATGGCCTCAGCTTTCATCAAGTGCGCATCAGCATAACGGAATACGATTTCATGTGCACGGAAAGATCCGCCATCATCACCAGGGTGATATTTAATAATACGAATACCAGTTGCTTCACCATTTCCAGAAAGACCTGGTAATTCTCTAGTGAATACGAGTGGGTTTCCAGAACGATCTTTTAGGATAGTTCCATCTTCTTCGTATTGCTGACCTACTAGGAAACCATAACCGATACCCAAGTTTTGAGAGTCAGCATCAGAAGCACCTGGCACCCATCCACGACGCTCTTCTTGACCAGACCCTGCAGCATTGCTCTCAGGTCCTTCGAAGCTGTCATAGAATTCAGCCAAAGTAGTGAATCCGTTCCAACCACCCCCTGAGTTATCAGGAGAGTTTTGATTGTAGTGCAACCCATTCCAAATACGGTTACCGACACCAGCTTTAGCATACCAAATTGTTTCTGAATCAGGAACGTCTTGCTTGAAAATATCGAAATATCCAGCTTGAAGGGCATAACCCTCAGCAGCAATAGCGTCTACGTGATCGATAACAGCTTGATAGTTTGGTTGAGATCCAGTGTAACGCTCAGCGTTCAACATAACTTTTGCTAACATAAAGTGTCCAGCAGCACGGTTGGCTCTAGAGTGACCTTCTTCAGTTGGTCCAGGACCTGCCATAGGCAAGTTTGGCAACGCTGTTTCAAGATCATTTACGATGAAAGCATAAGCTTCAGACGCTGAAAGCACAGATGGATTAACATCTGGAGCATCTGTAGGCTGACGGTACGGTGCTACACCATAAAGGTCTAGTACGAAATACATACTGAAAGCACGCAAGAAACGCGCTTGAGACTCTTGTTCAGCGTTTGGTGCGCTCAAAGGATCTAGAATCTGAGAGGCACGCAATACGTTTTGGTTCAAGTTGTTCCAAGTGTTTAGTACGTATTGGTGGGTAGGACTCCAAGTATGTGCGTGAAGCGTTCTCCAGATTCCATTATCCCCCCAGTCCGTACCACGAGTTGGTACAAGGGTTTCATCTGTAGAAACTTCGTTCAAGGCAAAGAAATTTCCTTGATCACCAAGTTGTCCGTAAGTGTCATTGTATAGGTTAGTAATTGATGCATCTACATCAGCTACACCTTCGAATACTGTAGATCCTTCAGCGATGATAGAATCAGATTCTTCAATCGCTAAGTCTGTACAGGAAACGGTCAATAAAGATAGAAACGCAGTCGCTAGAACGGGCTTCATGAATTTTATCATGTTTCTTTTCATAATTTATTTTTTAAAATTTAGCGTTAAGTCCAAAAGTAAATGTTCTCGGTCTTGGATATGACGCGTAGTCAATACCAAATACTGGAAGACCGTTTAACAAGTCTCCACCAGAAGGCGAGCTGCTCACTTCAGGATCCAAACCTGAATAATCTGTGATTACAAATAAGTTTTGTCCAGTCACTGAGAACACAAGTGATGAGAAGAACTCATCCCCAGAAAGTGGCCAGTTGTAACTTACTGTTGCATTTTGGAAACGAACGAAATCTCCGCTTTCTAAGAAACGAGTAGATACGTCAGCGGCAGCATCAAATGACTCACCGGCAGTAAGCACATCTGAAGTTACGTTACGTCCACCACGGAAAGCCCCTGCTGTAAAGAAGGCGTTTGCTGTGTTATTGTAAATGTAGTGACCAAATTGACCAGAGAAATAGGCTGAAGCAGTCCATCTCTTGTAGCTCAAAGAAGTTGAAAGACCTCCCGTTAGGTTAGGCAATGCGCTCTTCCCAACGAAGTCCTGAACATCGGTTTGTACTGGTTGTCCAGTGGCAGGATCAAATCCTTCGAACTCACGTAAGAAGTAAGAGAACAATGGCTCACCAGCTTTAAGCTTTTGTGCGAAGGCCAAAGAAAGACCTTGTCCACGGATGGTACCAGCATCAAACTCTCCTTGAAGTGACTCAACCATGTTGTCATTGTAAGCCGCATTTAAGGTTGCATTCCAGGTTAAATCATCACTTGAGATAAGATCATAACCTAAGCTTACTTCAAGTCCTTGGTTTACCACTTTAGAATCTGGTAAGTTCAAGAATAAGAATGGTTGAACTGAAGGCTGAGCTGCAAGTACATTGAACAATAAGTCAGAAGTCTCTTTACGGTAAACATCTAAACTACCGTTAAAACGGTCATTGTTGAATCCGAAGTCAAGACCTGCGGCATATTGCATTGTTTCTTCCCACTTCAGTGCTGGGTTAGGATAAGAAACGTCTACGATACCTGGGATGTTGATGTTTCCACCGTCGTCTGGTCCACCACCAGCATAACGCTGTCTTTGGGTGAAGTTTCCATATCCAAGACCTTCTTGGTTACCAGTAATACCGGCACCTAAACGAAGCTTTAAAGTAGAGAATGCATCACCTACGAAGTCTTCGTTGTGTAATTTCCAGGCGAAAGCTCCTGAAGGGAAATAACCGTATTGGTTGTCCTGACCAAAACGAGAAGAACCATCCGCACGAACTGTTGCAGTGAATAAATACTTATCATTGATAGAGTAGTTCACACGACCAAAGTAAGATTGTAATTCGTCAGTGTTGTCAAAAGTATCAACAAAGATCGATTTTACAGCCAGGTTATTTAGGTCAGTGATGATATCAGTCGCTGGATCAGGGAATAAGCGATTTACGAAAATTCCACCTGTATTACCGGCAAAACCATATTGTTGATAGTCACCAGTAATTTTTGCTTCAATAGCGTTAGCAGTACTTTCGATTGCATCACCCATGTAGTTCAAATTCTCTGTGAAGAATCCCCAAGCGTTCGCGGTACGACCGTTACGGTTGAAGTTCTGATAAGAGTAACCGGCTAAGATATCAAGGCTAGAATTTTCGAAGTCTTTTGAATAGTTCAAAGTTGCTTCCAAAAGTTCGCTGCTTGTATTCAAATCGCTTAATATTCCACGTCCATTACCACTGGCACCCGCACCGAAGTTACGCGCTTTTGGCGAAGAAACACCAATTCTAGTTGACTCAGATTCATCAATACCAATATTCACTCTAGCAGAAAGATCTGACGTTAAAGCGTACTCTGCAGAAACGTTAACTAACATACGGTTAGTGTTTGCTAGGTTTTGGTAATAATCCAACATTGTGGCAGGAGACAAAAGACCTCCAGTTCCATCGAAGTCAGGAGAGGTAGGCCAAGTTGGGTTAGCGGAATAAGCTGCTCCGAGAAGATCTCCTTGGAAACCAGCAGATGCTGCAGTAGCCGCACCTTCATCGTTTACGCGAGAAAGTGTAGACTGAACCCCAATTTTAAGTTTGTCATTTAAAAATCTTTGATTCCAGTTAAGACGACCTGTAATGCGCTCTAAAGACGTATTTTCTACAACACCAAAGTTCTTGCTGTAACCAAAGGTTGCACGTAAGTTACCGGAACCATAGTTGTTAGAATATGCAATATCATTGTTTGTAGAAGTCGAAGTTCTAAAAATAAAGTCTTGCCAGTTCGTGTTTGATCCGAAATCACGCTCTTCAACATTGAATCCAAAATCATTCGCACGGCTTAAATATTTTTCAGCAGACAACAAATCAAAAGTTTTTGCTACTGACGCAATCGCCATGCTTGAAGAATATTCCCATGAACTTCCTTTTGCTCCTTTACCAGATTTAGTGGTAATGAACACAACCCCGTTGGCACCACGCGAACCGTAAATAGCGGCAGCAGACGCATCTTTAAGGATACTGATACTTTCAATATCGTTCGGGTTGATAAAGGCCAATGGGTTTTTGGCTGAATTAGATCCAATACCAGTGTCTGCAGTTTCAGCAGAAGTATTACCTCCAGATAATGGAATACCATCAACTACGAATAAAGGATTATTGTTAGATCGAACAGAAGCTGCTCCACGAATACGGATATCGATACCCGCACCTGGCTCACCATTGCTCTGAGAAATTTGGACCCCGGCAGTTTTACCTTGGATCAATTGCTCAGGAGAAGTGATGACCCCTTGGTTGAAGTCTTTTGCAGTTACTGCTGTTACGGACCCGGTTGCGTCTTGAACCGTGGTGGTACCATAACCAATAACCACAACCTCAGCCAAAGCTTGAGCGTCTTCAACTAGAGTTACGTCAACTGATGACTGGCCATTTACAAAAACCTCTTGGGTTGCATAGCCAATATAACTGAATACCAAAGTGGCGTCATTTGCGACATCACTGATGGAATAGTTACCGTCAAAATCAGATTGTGCTCCATTTGAAGTGCCCTGCACCACAACATTCACTCCAGGAACAGGTCCATTTGCATCGGAAACTGTTCCACTAACAGTCATCTGTGCAAATGCGGTACTTCCCATGAGTAGAACTACAGGGAGCAACAAAAGTTTAGTTAGTAGTTTGTTTTTCATATAATTCTCGGTTTTAGGTTAATTTACTTGTTAATCAGTCGTTTTCAAATATTACAAATACAAAAGGAGGCATTCAAACCGTCAAGAATGCCGCAAATTGCGGTGAAATATACAATTTTTTTATTACATAGATTTTGTTTTTTCCTTAGTAACAAGTGCCAAGGCAAATAAGGAAAACCTAATTTAAGGTCCAATTTCCAGCTTTTTTTTGAAAAATGAAGGGATTGCCATACAAATTATCGATTTTGAACACGAAATCGTTTTCGTTTTCGATTTACTTGAAATAACTTGCAATGATTGAATTGAAAATTATACATTTCGCACATCAGATCAAACCCAAATGAAAGAGGTTACCTTAAAACAAATCGCTGAAAATCTTGGAATATCAGTAACGACCGTGTCCAAGGCGCTAAAGGATTATAAAGATGTCAGTAAGGAGACTAAGGCCTTAGTTCGCGCTGAGGCCAAAGCATTAAATTACAAACCAAACGTTTTTGCGGTAAACCTACGTACAAAGGAGTCCAAGACTGTCGGGTTAATAATACCCGAGGTGGTGCATCACTTTTTTTCCAGTGTGATTAATGGAATCATCAATGAAGCTGAAAAATTTGGATATCTCGTTATTATTCTCCAATCCAATGAATCCGAAGAACTCGAGCGCAAGCAGGTGGATTTGCTTTTGAGCAAGCGTGTGGACGGAATCATGATGTCTTTAGCCAATACCACCGTAGAGGTCGATCATATTGCCTCTATAAAAAGAGCAAATACACCATTGGTCATGTTTGATAAGATTTCAAAAATGATTTCTTGTTCCAAAGTAGTGATTAACGATCGACAGGCTGCCTACGACGCAACAAAATTTTTAATTGATAAAGGATGTAAGCGGATTGCACACTTTCGAGGGGCTTTATTACCGCAAAATAGCATTGATCGATTTTTGGGTTATAAAAAGGCACTTGAAGATCACGGTTTGCCTTTTGATCCCAAATTAGTTTATATCTGCGAAAAGGTGGATTATGATGATGGAAGAGCAGCCGCAATTCAACTCTTAGCGGATGGGCATAAAATCGATGGGCTATTTGCCATTACCGATATGGCGGCAACTGGAGCTTTGACAGTCTTCAAGGAAAATGGCATTAAAGTGCCTCAAGATATTGCCCTAATGGGCTTTAGTAATTGGTTTTTGTCTCAGGCTATAACCCCTGCGCTAAGTACTGTGGACCAGCCAGGTTATAAGATGGGCTGTAAAACTTTTAAACTTTTGCGCAAAGAAATGAATGCAAAAAAACAAGGAATTGCTTTTACCCCCTTAACCAAAACGCTTAAGACGAAAATAGTTGAGCGTGATTCAACGCCAAAATAATCTTACATTTAGCCTAACCAATATTTTAGCAATTTATTATGCGTCTGCTTTTTGGCTTATTTGCCGCCCTTTTCATACTGCCTTTTAGCTGTATTGATCCCTTGATTAAAGCGGGAGAAAATCATCGCACAGAATACTCAGAGCGCTATCGGCCGCAATTTCATTTTTCTCCAAAATCAAATTGGATGAACGATCCAAATGGGTTGATTTTTGAAAACGATCAGTATCATTTGTTCTATCAGTTTTACCCGGACAGCACCGTATGGGGGCCTATGCATTGGGGACATGCAACGAGTGAAGATTTGACCCATTGGACCAATCAACCCATAGCCCTTTATCCTGATTCATTGGGTTATATTTTTTCTGGCAGCGCTGTAATGGACACTAATAATTCTTCAGGACTGGGAAGAGATGATCAGCCTGCTCTAGTGGCCATATATACCTATCATAATATGAAACACGAGCGCTCAGGACGAAAGGATTATCAAACTCAAGGCATCGCATTTAGTCTTGATCATGGGATGACCTGGGAGAAATATGATGGAAATCCAGTAATTGAAAATCCCGGAATTAAAGACTTCAGGGATCCAAAGGTATTTTGGCATGAGCCTTCTCAAAAATGGATTTTGATTTTGGTTGCGGGAGATCACGCGCGCATTTACAATTCTCCTAACCTTATTAATTGGACATTTTTAAGTGATTTTGGTCATAATGAAGGTGCCCATGGCGGTGTGTGGGAGTGTCCAGATTTATTTGCTTTAACTACTGATCAAGGGAATGAAAAATGGATTTTAATCGTAAGTGTTAATCCTGGAGGGCCAAAAGGCGGGTCAGCAACTCAATATTTTATTGGTGATTTTGATGGACAAAAATTTACCACTGTACAAGAGGGGAGTAAATGGCTGGATTTTGGCCGAGACAATTATGCCGGAGTAACTTATAATGATGCTCCAGAGGACCAACGAATTTTAATCGGTTGGATGAGCAATTGGGATTATGCACAGGTAACCCCTACCACGACCTGGCGCAGTGCAATGACCCTGCCGAGACGTCTAGAATTGAAGGGCGGTAACTCAGATTATTACCTTGTGCAAAGCCCTATTATTGAGCCTTCCATTGTTCGTCAGACCGAGGAGTTTGATAATTCTCAAGTCAAAGAAGGGGTTGTTTTGCCCTCCAGTCAATTTAAAATAGAATTTGACGTTGACCTAAGTGAAAAGACAGTATTTGAGTTATCTAATGATCAGAATCAATTTGTTTTTTCAATCAATTCAACTCGAGGACAAATGTTGATTGATCGGCACTTTTCTGGCAAAATTGAATTTTCCGAGAATTTTGCCCCGGGACCGCAAATTTCAAATTTCAACCCGGAGAATCGAGCCGCAAAGGTGGCCATTTTTTGTGATGCATCTTCCATAGAAATATTTGTGGATGACGGCCGCTATGTATTTACCAATCAAGTCTTTCCTGAGGAGCCTTATAACCGCTTAAAGATTGTTTCAGACGGGACGATAACCGATAAAATTATTTTTTCAGAATTCAATTCAATTTGGCATGAACAATAAAATTTTGATTTTTTCAATTACCGTAGCTCTTGCGGGGTTTCTTTTTGGTTTTGATACCGTGGTGATCAGCGGGGCAAATAAACCGCTACAAAAACTTTGGGATCTTTCTCCGTTCATGCATGGTACTTTTATCATGAGCATGGCGCTTTGGGGCACTGTTTTGGGGTCTCTTATGGGGGGCATTCCTACTCAGAAAATGGGGCGCAAGAAAACCTTGTTCTGGATTGGAGTATTATTTTTTGTGTCTGCTTTAGGAAGCGCGGTAGTTTCTGATCCTTATCTTTTTTCATTTTTTCGATTTATCGGGGGCGTTGGTGTTGGGGTTTCCTCAGTGGCGGCTCCTATTTATATATCTGAAATCACTTCTTCTGACAAAAGAGGTCAATTAGGAGGACTGTATCAATTTTGTTTAGTCTTTGGAATTTTGGTGGCGTTTATATCGAATTGGGCACTTAAAGGTTTTGATGGGGCCAATGATTGGCGCTGGATGCTTGGCGTAGAGGCCATTCCTGCTTTAGCCTATACACTAATGGTCCTAAAGGTGCCACACAGCCCAAGATGGTTGGTGTTACAAAAGGGTGATGAGCAAGGCGCTTTATCAATTTTGACCATCATTTATCAAAAAGTCGATTTGGCCAGAAGACATTTGGCCGAGATTAAATTAGACCGTCAAGAATCAAGCGGACCGGATCGCTTATTTCAAAAGAAATATAAGAAAGTACTTTATCTAGGTTTTCTCATCGCCTTTTTTAATCAGCTTTCAGGAATAAATTTTGTTCTTTACTACGCCCCACAAATTTTGGAGCAAGCCGGATTAGGAGGAAGTGATTCGCTTTTTAATTCGATTGCGATTGGTATTGTCAATTTAATATTTACCCTCATTGGGGTGCGATTAATTGATCGACTCGGTCGTCGTCAATTGATAATTATCGGATCTATTGGTTATATCTTGAGTCTTTTGATGGTTGGGGTGTGTTTTCAATACGCCTTAAGTTCAACTTTGTTATTAACGTTTATTTGTCTGTTTGTGGCAGCCCATGCCATCGGCCAAGGCGCCGTTATATGGGTATTTATCTCTGAGATATTTCCCAATCGGGTGCGCTCTTATGGGCAGAGCTGGGGCACTGGAACCCACTGGGTTTTCGCGGCGATTATCACCATGATTACCCCATTTTTTATCGATGATCAAGAGGGAATTTTTCGCGATAATTTAGAGGTGATTTATTACTTCTTTGCCTTTATGATGGTCTTACAATTATTGTGGGCCCTATTCAAAATGCCGGAAACCAAAGGAATTTCTCTAGAGGATTTAGAAAAGGAATTGGTCGATCATGAAGCCTGATTCCCCAAAAATAATTTGTTGGGGTGAAATTCTGTGGGATGTCTTTGAAGATCATTCTGTTATCGGAGGCGCTCCATTTAATGTCGCCCAAAGGCTCCATAGTTTTGACGTGAGTACACTCATGGTCAGTACGATAGGTCATGATCAACTCGGCGAAAACGTCTTGGATTATATGCGACAAAAGGGACTCAGCACACGGGGTGTTTCGCGCCACGACCATTTGGCTACCGGAAGGGTCAATGTTATCTTGGATCATCAAGGCTCGGCTCGCTATACCATCGAGGATCCTGCAGCCTGGGATGACATTAATGTAAATAATAAGATTGAACCTTTGATGGAGTCCGCCCAGGTTTTAGTTTTTGGAAGTTTGGCTTTGCGTCATCCGCCCAACCAAAAGAGCCTCAATGATTTATTGAAATACAACCTTTTGAAGGTTTTCGATGTCAATCTTCGACCACCACATTTTGATTTGTCCTGGATTGAAGGCATGATAAAAAAGGCAGACCTGGTTAAAATGAATGATGAAGAATTGGATTATTTATTTGCCAAATCACCTGATTTTCAAGAATGCGATTCAATTGATGAAAAATGTGCTAAACTCTCGGCTTTTGACCCTAATAAAATTTGGTGTGTGACCTTAGGTGGTGCAGGAGCAAGATTATTTGTTGAGGGGTTCTGGTATGCTCATTCGGGTTATGTCGTGGAGGTTATGGACACTGTGGGTGCAGGTGACAGTTTTTTGGCGGCTTTAATACAGGAATTAATTATCGAAAAACGCTCGCCAGAGCAAGCATTGGACGCCGCAGTGAAAATGGGGAGTATTGTTGCGGCTCCCGCGGGGGCTAATCCTGAAATCAGTACTTGGGATCTAAATAATTTGATCTCAAAATAGGCTTCCATATTGCCTTATTCCATTCAGATTTAAAAATGAAATTTTTGTTTTGCAGACGCTAAAATAAATTTATATTTGCACCCGCTGCAGCGTTTTGACTGTAAGCAGGAGGTACCTTAGCTCAGTTGGTAGAGCAACGGACTGAAAATCCGTGTGTCCCTGGTTCGATTCCTGGAGGTACCACTTAAAATTCCCGTAAAATCCTTTAATATAAGGTTTTGCGGGTTTTTTCTTTTTAGGGGTGTGCTCAAAGGTGTGCGCAGTTTGTAACATAACATAACGATTATACCATTATAAAAGCGATCTAGCTACTTAATGGCTAAACCAACACACGAGTATCTGTATATTAATTCATTCCATAAGTTTAATTGATTTTGTTTCCGCCCAAAAATTCACAATTCAAATATTCTTGAAGAAGTACAATTGTACCTTATAATTGTTCGACGAATGTATTTGTCAGCAGGATGGGCAATAGCGACTACTGCATTCGGTTATTTAACCACAGTATCAAGTGACTCAAACAATTTTTTTCCAAAATGGTTTCTGATTTAATTTTCATAATAAATGATATTACAGGCAGCAAATTTAGTTGTGTTGACTCAAAGTTAAAAATTAAAAGAAATATACTTCTCATTAAAAAGCATTAAATACTTATCAACATTTTTTGTTAATAATCACTGTACTTAAGATTTTAAATTTATATTTTTGGTAATTATGAAATTTTTCATATCCTCAATCTGATAGAAGATGACAAAGAAATATCTATTTTATCTCATATCTTTTATTCTGACTTATGTCATTATAAATGGATACTCTTCAGGAAAGGAAATGTCCTATTTTGATCTTAATCAAAAGACTACCCTTCTTGCGCCACCTGTAGCGAACGATAATCTTATCACTACAGACGAGGACTCTGCAGTGCAATTCTTGTTAGAGGCAAGTGACCCGGAAGGAGATCCACTTACTTATGAAATTGTAACAACTTCAACCAACGGGATACTCACAGTTATCAATAATACAACTGGTGAAGTTGAATATGTACCAGATTTAAATTTCAATGGTACCGACTCTTTTACATTCAGGGCTTTTGATGGGGTAGAATTCAGTAATATAGGACTAATCACCTTAGTGATTAATCCTATTAACGATGTCCCAATTGTTGTGGGAGGAACAGTAAGTGCAGATGAAGATATTTCATTATCCATTGATTTAGATCAATTTTCTGATGATGTCGATGGAGATCCTTTATCGTACAGTATATCAACACCACCGTTGAATGGTAATGTCACCATTAACGGAACAGATGCCATTTATTTATCGAATTTAAATTATAATGGCTCAGATTTCTTCACTTTTAGGGCAACTGATCCTTCAGGTGATAATAGCAATATAGCGACCATAAATGTAAATGTCTTACCCATTAACGATCCTCCGGTTGCTAATGATGTTGTGTCAACGACAAATGAGGACACCACGGTACAGATTACCCTTGACGCCAGCGATCCTGATGGAGATCCATTGACTTATGAGA
>Ga0181557_1000230_pt1 | contig 73239 bp, 66 predicted proteins | sample 011ome_23_FD_148632 | JGI IMG/M metagenome (GOLD analysis project Ga0181557, IMG submission 148632) | Coastal salt marsh microbial communities from the Groves Creek Marsh, Skidaway Island, Georgia - 011506CT metaG (spades assembly) | ecosystem: Environmental > Aquatic > Marine > Intertidal zone... | reverse complement strand
ATCCCTTTGAAGTCATACCCCATTCCTATAGGAAAGGACAAGGGCGTTACAGTGAGTTGCAGTTTTTGTTCTATTTCATCGAGCAGGTCAAAGGCATCTTTTCCTTCACGATCTAACTTATTGATGAAAACAATAATCGGTATTCGCCGCATACGACAGACTTCAACAAGTTTCTCTGTTTGTTCCTCAACCCCTTTTGCCACATCAATGACCACAATGACACTATCCACTGCGGTTAGCGTCCGGAAAGTATCCTCGGCAAAATCCTTGTGACCTGGGGTGTCCAGAATATTTATTTTTAGGCCTTTATATTCAAAGGCCAGAACAGAGGTGGCAACGGATATTCCCCGTTGACGCTCGATTTCCATGAAATCTGAGGTAGCACTTTTTTTTATCTTATTGTTTTTGACGGCACCAGCTTCTTGTATCGCACCCCCAAATAAGAGTAGCTTTTCAGTTAAAGTGGTTTTACCGGCATCAGGATGGGAAATAATGCCAAAAGTTTTTCTCCTTTTTATCTCTCGTTGTAAGGACATGTTTAGAATTTAATACAAAGATAACCATAGGACGAGATTTAGACAGATTTAATAATATTTAATAATTCCTACAGAAGTACAATTTATAAGTGTATATAAATCAGTAATTTATGCCTAAAGAGATAAATTTATTCCTACGAAAATGTGAATAGTTCTATGGATGATTTTGGTTTGATTTATAATCTTGAAAATCAGGAGAGATATTTTACTTCCAATAGAGGGGGCGCAGATAGTCAGGGGGATAAGATTTACGGCTTCAAAGCGGTCTGTAAAATTTTACTCAGCGGAAATGTCTATGACCAAGAGACGAACGAAAAAATTCCTGGAGCATTTGTTCAAGTATTTGATGGAGATAATTCTGAAGTTCAAGAGTTTGTTCTTGGATCAGACGCAATATTCTCTTTTGAACATAAGTGCGACCAAGACTTGCGTATTGTAGCGACCGCTCCGGGATATGAGCCCAACGAAGTCATTCTGCACACACCAAGTATTTCTGCGGAGCAAAATATTCCTATTCCATTGAAATTTACGGATTTATGTGCGCCCAATGACTTAGGGTGTAAATTAAATCTACAGCCAATATATTTTGATTTTGACCGATATAATATTCGCAAAGATGCCACTGTAGAATTAGCCAAAATTTTAGTGGCTATGCAGGAATATCCGGAGATGATTATTAATATCGAGTCTCATACAGACCAACGCGGAAGTGAAGAATATAACGAGATACTTTCTTCTAAAAGAGCGGCCGCTACACGCAGCTGGCTTATTGAAAATGGAATTGCAGCCGAACGTTTGACGGCCAAAGGCTTTGGAGAATCACAACCGCTTATTGACTGTAATGAAGATAACTGTAGCGAAGAGGAGCATCATATCAATCGCCGCTCAGTATTTTTGATACAAGATTAGATTATAATCTACTGGGTCATTGCGGGTATAAGGACTTATAAGTTCATTTCGTACCTTTGTCAAAAATTGCAATGACCCAAGAACACGTTATACTGGTCAACGAAAAGGATGAGCCCCTAGGGACTATGGAGAAGATGGAGGCGCATGAGAAGGCTGTGCTCCATCGGGCGTTTTCCGTATTTATTTTCAATCAGAACAATGAGCTGATGCTCCAACAGAGGGCGTTGCACAAATACCACTCCCCAGGTTTGTGGACCAATACGTGTTGTAGTCACCAGCGAGAGGGTGAGGATTCAGAGAGTGCGGGAATGCGCAGATTGCGCGAAGAAATGGGTTTTGAGACATCACTGACATTCAAAGGATCATTTATTTATAGAGCCCCTTTTGACAATGGACTTACCGAGCATGAACTCGACCACATTTTAGTGGGACAATACGACGACGAACCGCAGATTAATCCTGAAGAAGTGGCCAGTTGGAGATGGATTTCAATGGATGATCTTAAAAAGGATATTGATCAAAATCCTGATCTTTACACGATTTGGTTTAAAATTATTTTTGACAAATACTGTGAATTAATATCCTAATGAGTACTACCTTATATAGAAAGGCCCACTTCAACGCGGCACATCGATTGTTTTTACCTGAGTGGAGTGATGAGAAAAATGCGGCTGTATTTGGAAAGTGCAGTAACCCGAATTATCACGGACATAATTATGAACTTGAGGTCGGGATTACCGGGCCGATAGATCCTGTGACGGGATTCGTAATGGATGTTGCTGAGTTAAAAGCCCTCATTAAAACTGAAGTGGAGGACCCCTTCGATCATAAGAATTTAAACTTGGAAGTCCCTGAATTTAAAGATCTTATTCCTACTGTGGAAAATATAGCTCAGGTGATTTGGACCAAGTTGCACGGTCGGATTTCTACTCAATATGACATCACCGTTAAGCTATACGAAACACCTCGTAATTTTGTTGTCTACACTGGTCCCTGAAATATCCATTATATCAATGATCGCATAAATCTATGGAACTAGGATTTTTAAAATTTGAGGCGCAACAATTTTCTAAAGTTTGGGGCGGAGAAAAACTTCATAAATTTTATGCGAAGCCTGCTGGAACGCTTATCGGCGAAAGCTGGGAAATTTCTGGTGTGGCGGGAAAAATTTCGTCGATCACTCAAGAAGATATAAAGCAGGAAAATCTACATGATTTGATTCAGAGTTTTGGCCCTGACTTATTGGGTCAGCGTGTGTATCAAACCTATAAAGGTGAATTTCCGCTGCTGTTTAAGTTTATCGATGCCAAAGAAGACTTATCGGTTCAACTTCATCCCGATGATACCATTGCGAAACAATATCACCATAGTTTTGGAAAAACAGAAATGTGGTATGTTCTACAAGCAGACCCCGGAGCGCGACTCGTTATTGGTTTTAAGCATGAAGTGACGCTTTTGGACTATAAACAAGCGGTCCAAAAGGGAACTATAACTCATTTATTAAATGAGGTGCCAGTTCAGCCGGGCGACGCATTTTTTATTGCCCCAGGCCTAGTTCATGCCATCGGCGGTGGTGTCGTTTTGGCAGAAATTCAACAGACATCAGATGTAACTTATAGAATTTACGATTGGGATCGCCCCGATGTAAACGGTGCATTTCGTGAATTACATTTGGAACAGGCAGAGCGCGCATTAGTGTTTCATGATTTGGCACAGGTCTTTTGCCGTCCAGAAACGATTTTGAAAAATCAGGCGAACCTCGTTTATACCTGTAAATATTTTCAAACCTCGCTTTGGAACCTCACCCAAAAAGTTTCTATGACCACGACCCCCGAAGAATCCTTCATGGTTCTAATGTGTATTTCCGGCAAAGCGGATTTGATCTCTTCAAAAGGTCAGTCCATGCCAATGAATTGTGGAGAGACGGTCTTAGTTCCTGCTTCATTAGGAAAATTTGACGTTCAAACTACAGGGGCCGAGATTTTAGAAGTTATTGTCCCGTAAGGACCCAAAAAACATTATTTTTGCTCAAAATTTTCAACCATGTCAAGTAAAAGAGACTTAAAAAAAGACATTAATTACGTTCTAGGTGATATCATAGAAGCAGTTTATATTTGGGAGATGTCCAATCCTGAAAAAGGGGTGGAAGCTTCTGGAAAAATTATCGATGAGGCGATCCAGGTGTTTGATGAGTTAATCCACAAACTTAACGATCGTTCAGTAGAGAATAAAAAGCAGCATTTTAAAGGCATCAATCAGGAGCTCGAAACCCGTGGTCGCGCGCTAATTGATAAAATCAATGCCTTATAGAACAGAATCTTTTTGTTGATTCATAAATAACTCCAATGCCTTACCGTATTTGGAGTTTTTTATTTCTGGGTTGAGCAGTTTGTAGATAGTGTCATGGTATTTTACATTGACATCTGGAATTTCTGCTAACATTAAGTAAGGAGCCAAGGCCATATCCTTATGATTTTTGGCAAAGTTCACTGTGGCTAAATAGCGAGCGCGCAGCAACTTTTCTCTTTGTTGTTGAATGCGCTTTATTTCTTCTGTATTGTTGTTTTGATTGGCCAGTAATTCGGCTTGAATAAGCTCAAGCTGCTTATCGTTATAGTGCCCTTGCAACAGTTTAAATTCATTCCAGGTATTTTGATTTTTTGAGCCAGTAATGGTTTGATCGTATCCAAAACCTTTGAGACTTGTTTTGATTTCAAGGGTGCCAGGCTCGGCAAAAAAGGGCATATAGCGCGTTTGAGTAACACTGTCGTCAAACTTTAAGGCCAAATAAAGTACTTCTGGTTCGGTCAAGTCTATCGAAAAGGAAAACTCTGGGCTGTCGTAAATTCGCAAAGAGTCCATTGAGATGAGTGTGGTGTCGTCTATTTTTTGCAGCAGAAGTTGTCCCTTATTGAGACCTTTTATATGACCGTTAATTAAAGTGTTACCTCCGGTATTAGAACAACCATAAATACTTGTAACGGCTAGTAAAACGAGCGCCAGTTTTCTCATAAAGCTTAAATTAATTGAGTCACAAAGATGCAAAAATTGTCAACAATAATTTGTCTCGATTATGGGGTTTTGGAGGAATTTTTATCGATAAATTCAGTGATTTTTTCGAGTAATTCTTCAGAGACAGGTAAATTTGGATCATTGTAACTTTTCCCATTAGCCAGTCCTTTTTCTTCGATAATTTTCAGCACATGATTCATGTTTAAAATAAGGCTGAATTCTGCGTTTGGTGTATTTTTCTTGAGTAAAAAGGCTTCTTGCTCAGACACTTGTAAATCACTGGTTCCATTAATTATAAGTGCCGGGATAGTTAAAGAAGCCAATATTTCTGCAGGATCATAGCTCATCCATTGGTACATAAAGCTTTGAAGGCTCGGTCTAAAAATCGTGCTGAGTTCTTGTGGAAAATTTTCGACGCGCCCTGTTATTTTTAACGTATTAAAGGACTCAGACGCCCCAGGAACGGCACCTGGTAATTGGAGCGAAAGTTGATCCAAAACCACACGGTCGATACTTTGCCCCGCTCCAGCAACTGAAATAAATCCGCCACAACCATCTTTAGCAGCAACCATACCCACGAGTGAACCTTGGCTGTGCCCAAGGATAAATATTTTGTTAAAGGTATCTTTATTCCTAAAGAAGCGAAGCACCTGTAGGGCATCGTCGATAAAGTCATTAAATTGAACCTCTTGTTCTTGAAAGTCCCCTTGACGCATTAGTGGAATCACGCGCTTGTCGTATCTGAAACTCGCGATGCCCCGCTGCTGAAGTCCTTGGGCTAGATATTTTAATGAGTTATTGCTCATCATGGGTTGATTTCCATTGCGATCAGTAGGGCCAGAACCTGGAATGATCAAGACCAAATTGGGCTGCTGATCAGATTCGGGAAGAAGTAGGGTTCCTTGAATAAGTGGAGAAATATTAAGTTCTGTACTTGTGGAGGTTTGAATTTCTTGAGTTTTATTCTTTAAATCAAATGCACCCTGCCCAAAGCTGAGTATAGGGGTAAGCATGAGTAAAAGCCAGAGCAGACGGTATTTAGTGTTAAGTTGAAAAATCATGACAACAGAATTAATGGACTTTGTTTGATCCATGGAAATTAGTCAAATTCAAAAGGATTTCACAGTGAAGCGGTTATATTTGCGAATAAATTTCAATATCATGAAAACGCTTTTTACTAGTCTTTTACTTTCATTTTTTAGTATTTCTCTATTTGCCTCGTTGCCCAGTCCAGATTGGGGCGTAACGGGCCATCGCACTGTGGGCGCCATTGCTCAGGCAAATCTAAAACCGAAGGTGGCAAAAATTGTGGATGAATTATTAGGGGGGCAATCTTTGGCGTTTGTCTCTACCTATGCCGATGAAATAAGAAGTGATGCTCAATATGATAAATTTGTGCCATGGCATTATGTGAACTTTCCCTTTGACAGCGCATACGGTGATCACCCTGCAAATGAAGAGGGTGATGTTATTCAGGGTATTGAATATTGCGTAAGTGTCCTCAAGGATAATCGTAAGTCCCGCGCTGAGCGTGTCTTTTATTTAAAGATGCTCGTGCATTTGGTTGGAGATTTACATCAGCCCCTTCACGTGGGTCAAGCTGATGATCGAGGTGGAAATCGATTTTATGTCAAATGGTTTAATGAGTCTACTAATCTTCACCGGCTTTGGGATACCCAGCTTATTGAACATTACAATATGTCTTACACGGAGCTCGTAGAAAATCAAGACCGTCTCGGTAAAGCTCAGATTAAGGCCATTGAAGAATCTTCTCTTATGGATTGGGTTAACCAAAGTAGAACGCTATGCTTGGATATTTATGAGCACACTGAGCCTGATCAGAAATTGAGCTATCCCTATGCTTACCGTTATACCAATGTAATTCGCAGTCAATTACAACACGCAGGTTTGCGCTTAGCGGCCTTGTTAAATGAGGTTTTGGGATAAACCCTTGTGCTAGAATTTTTCCTGTAGTCCTTAGGTCTATATATATTGGAGGGCCCAGGAAATTAGTCCAAATTGAAGTATTAGGCGCAACCAAAGCAAGCCTTTGTGCCACTTAAACCAAAGGGGCGGTTTTTGGATCATGGTCCAATGTATGGGCAAGTAAAACAAAAACATAGCCGCAGTCAACCAGGCGGCAGAATTTTGTCCTTGCTGCGTGAGCAACATAAATCCCAGCACCATTTCGGTGATACCACTGACCAATACCAAAAGTTTATGGGCAGGAAGATAGTCCGGCATTATTGAAAGGAATATTTTGGGTTTTTGTATGTGAAAAAAACCGGCAATAACCAGAATTAACCCCAGTAAGTATTGGTGCCAAGGAAACATCATATTTTTTTGTGAAGATAAAAAAATGCCTCCGATAAAGACGGAGGCATTTTGATTTTCAAATTAATGTACTGATAAAGGATAACTATTTAATCAATTCAAAACTGCGATTGATAAATTGTGTTAAGTCTTGACCGTTAAGCAAGTTCTTGCTGAGCTTTGCCAAATCAAATCCTTGCTTGATAAGACGCTCTTGTTTTGCCTGCGTTTTTGTCTCCATGATTTTCTGAATTAATTCATGGTTGGTATTCACCACAAGGTTATACATTTCAGGCATTTGTCCCATGCCAAACATACCCCCGCCACCGGTTTGTTGCATTTCTTTCATACGACGCATGAACTCGGGTTCTGTGATGACAAAAGGACTAGAGTTGCTGTCTAATGATTCCATTTGAACGGTATAAGTACTCGTAGGAATAACCGTTTCAAGTCTTTCTTTCAGTGCAGTTTTTTCATCCTCACTGAGTTTTGAAGGAGTGGTGTCTTCCTTTTTGATTAAGTTGTCAATTGAGTCACTGTCCACACGTACAAAGCTGATATTCTCTTTACTGCCCTCTAATTTTTGCAATAAATGACCCACAATTGGTGTGTTCATCAAAAGTACTTGGTACCCTTTTGCCTTAGCGCCCTCGATATAGCTGTGTTGGGCGTCTTTGTCAGAGGCGTATAAATAAATGAGTTTTCCTTCTTTGTCCGTTTGTAACGGGGTGCATTTTTCTTTCAGTTCTTCGTAAGTGAAGAATTCGCCATCAACAGTCGGGTAGAGAAAGAAACTTTCTGCTTTTTCGAAAAATTTCTCCTCGGTGAGCATTCCGTATTCGATAACTACTTTAATGTCTTCCCACTTGGCGCTAAAATCTTCGCGATTGTCATTGAATAAACTTTTGAGTTTATCGGCAACTTTTCGCGTAATGTAACTGGAGATTTTTTTAACCGCACCATCGGCTTGAAGATAACTGCGCGAGACATTCAGTGGAATATCTGGACTGTCAATAACCCCGCGAAGCATGGTTAAGAATTCAGGAACAATTCCCTCTACATTATCCGTAACAAATACCTGATTTTGGTAAAGTTGAATACGATCCTTTTGCATATTCATGTCTGGGGACATTTTCGGAAAATACAGGATCCCGGTGAGGTTAAACGGATAATCTACATTCAGGTGAATATTGAAGAGGGGCTCTTCAAATTGCATTGGATACAATTCACGGTAAAATGACTTGTAATCTTCGTCCTTTAGGTCTGAAGGGGTTTTGGTCCAAGCCGGTGTTGGATTATTGATGATATCATCGACCTCTTTAGTTGGGGCTGGATCCGATTCTTTGGCCCCTTCAGGTTTTGGTAAATACTCTGTTTTCTTGCCAAAAATAATTGGGATAGGCATGAACTTATTGTACTTTACCATGAGTGAGCGGATTTTAGACTCTTCTAGGAAATCTTTTTCCTCATCGCTAATATGTAATATGATTTCGGTACCGCGTTCTGTCTTTTTGTGCGCATCCAAAGTGTAATTTGGTGACCCATCACAGGTCCAATGAGCAGCGGGCTCATCTTTATAGCTTTTGGTGATAATTTCAACTTTGTTGGCCACCATAAACGCAGAGTAGAATCCTAAGCCAAAATGACCGATGATTCCTGCCTCGTCTGCTTTTTTGTCTTTATATTTTTCCAAAAACTCCTCAGCTCCAGAAAAAGCAATTTCGTTGATGTACTTCTGAACCTCTTCTTGGGTCATCCCAATACCTTGGTCAATTATGTGGAGGGTTTTCTTTTTCTTATTGATTTTAACCTCAATAGTGGGATTGCCGTACTCGGTTTGTGCCTCACCAATACTGGTCAGATGCTTAAGTTTTAAAGTAGCATCTGTCGCATTTGAAATCAACTCGCGAAGAAATATTTCGTGATCGCTGTAAAGAAATTTTTTGATCAGTGGAAAGATATTGTCTACTGATACATTAATCGTTCCTTTGTTCATGGTCATTTTATTTTTGATTATTTACCCACATTGAGTCAAATAGAATACCACTTTTTATCAAGTGACAGCTTGTCAGAAAAAATTTTGTTTAATTTTTTTGGCAAATGATTAAACATTTTGTATTTTAGCCAAAGAATAATGGAATTGCTATGAAGAAGATCTATTCTTCAATCTATTATTTTATTGGTTAGGTTGTTTTAAGCTGAGGTGCTTCAAGCACCTCAGCTTTATTTTTGGACCTACCTGAAAGAAATTTCCAAATAGATAAAAGGTATATGCTAGTCTTGTGAAGGTCTCTATTTACGCCCTTTTTTGCGGATCAACCATAGGCCAATAAAGGTTATTAAACCATTTAAAGGGAGCAATTCATATCCCAGGATATACCCCCCGAGATATTTTGGATCTAACTGACCAATAAAAGAAATAAGTCCCACTGCGCTCAAGCAAACCCAAAAGACGTATTTGTCTTTGATCTGGTAATTAGTGAGAATACCAAAAGCAAAAAGCCCGAGCAAAGGACCATAAGTGTACCCGGCAACGGTGAGTAAACTGTCAATGACGTTACTTGACAAAATATACTTGTAGGCGATAATCATGATGATCAATAAAACACTCATACCGACATGCACTTGCTTGCGTAATGACTTTTGCCGTGCCTCTGGTTTTTGGTTTAGGTTCAAAAAATCGATGCAAAAACTAGTGGTTAATGCCGTAAGTGCACTGTCGGCACTGGAATAGGCCGCAGCGATCAACCCTAACAAGAAAACGATACCCAGTACAGGGCCCAATCCACTATTCAGTGCTATTTCTGGAAACAGTAGGTCGGTTTTAGCCTGCCCATTCATCAGAGGGATGCCAATTTGCTGCGTATCAGCATAAATAAATAACAATGCCCCCAAGACCATAAAGGCGAAAGTCACTAAGGTCAGTACCACACTAAAACTAATCATGTTTTTTTGAGCCTCTTTTAGATTGCGACAACTGAGATTTTTTTGCATCATATCTTGATCTAAGCCGGTCATACAAATGGTTATAAATGCGCCACCGATGAATGATTTCCAGAAATATGATTTCTCCTGCCAATGGTCTAAAACCAAAATTTGATTGTATGCATTAAAGGATTCTGAGCTGAGCATTTCCCCCATACTCCAATTTAATTCTTTGAGAATTAAACCAATTGCTAGAACTACAGCGGCAATCATAAAGCTCGTCTGCAGCGTATCGGTCCAAACGATTGTTTTTATTCCGCCCCGGTAGGTGTATACCCAAATCAGTAAGATGGAAATAACAACAGTCCATTCAAAACTGACCCCTAACGCATTAAAAACAAATTGTTGCAATACAAGGGCGACCAAAAACAGACGGAATGCCGCCCCCAAAACGCGCGAGACAAAAAAGTAAAAGGCTCCGGTTTTATAGCTAACCCAGCCCAAGCGCGTTTCTAAATATTGGTAAATCGAGGTCACATTATGACGGTAATAAACAGGGAGTAAAACTAAAGCCACAATCCAGTAGCCGACCAAGTATCCCAAAACCACTTGAAAATAATTGAACTGTGAACCCCCAACCCAACCCGGAACTGAAATAAAAGTGACGCCACTGAGTGAGGCCCCGATCATGCCAAAGGCAACCACATACCAGGGAGAGGTTTTTGCGCCCATAAAAAAGACGGCATTGCTGTCATCACGTCCTGTTCGCCAGCTGATCAGCATAAGAACCATGAAGTAGCCGACAATAGTAATCAGTATCGCGCTCGGGGTCATAATTAAGTTTTTTGATGCGTTTTAAAATTACAAAGAATAGTCTCCTTAGCGCCATATTTTTCATACTTTTAAGCCAATAAAAGCTTTCGCTGAATCCCTAATTACATGAAAAAATTACATCGAATCGTAGTCCTTTCTCTTTTGTTTGTGAGTGGGCTAAGTGCTCAGAACTATATTGAAATGATAGATTCTGGGCAATATACTGTTGCAGAAATCAAAGCGGAGGCTGAGCGCTATTTCTCTGGTCGTGATCTCGGTAAAGGTTCTGGATATTTTCCGTTCCAACGTTGGCTTTATATGGCCGAAAAACTCCAAGATGATCATGGCTATTTGCCCAACACTATCGAGCGAATTTCTGAGATGCAAGCTTTTGAAGCTTATTTAAATGAGACTTCATCAGAGCGCGCCAATATGTTTGACTTTTGGGAAGAAATGGGGCCAACCTATTGGAATGCAACGACGCATTGGAGTCCTGGTGTGGGTCGTGTAACCGGAATTTCAGTACAACAAGATAATGATCAACACATCATCGTGGGTGGTGAAACAGGTGGTGTCTGGCGTACCTTTAATGGAGGTGAGGCCTGGGGGCCTTTAACCGATTATTTAGCCAATATCAAAGTTTATTCTGTGGCCATTGATCCTTCAGATCCTGAGACTTATTTTTTTGGATCGACCTCTGGTTTGATCTTCCGTTCGCATGACGCGGGGGCCACTTGGACTAATGTCGGTCAAATCGGCAATAGCGTGGTCAATAAAATTTTAATACACCCAACAAATTCTCTTATCCTTTTTGCATCGGCTGAAAATCAAGGAATATTCCGTTCTACAAATGGAGGCTTTGCTTGGGATGAAGTGGTCCCTAATGAAAATCGCGGATACGATATAGAATTTAAGCCCGGAGACCCACAAGTCATCTATGCCTCTGGTTTAAAGTTTCACGTTTCTAATGATGGTGGAGAAACTTTTGTAACCCATCAAGACCTGCCCAATAGTGATCCAAAAATGATTGGGATCTCCGAGAGTGCTCCTGATGTTGTTTATGTTATAGAAGCTGATGGAGGTAGTTTTGGGGGGCTTTATAAATCGGATAATGCAGCGTTTACATTTACAGAACTCGATCACACAGGGCGTAATTATTTCGGGTATGACACTGCTGGAATTGACTCAGGGGGTCAGGCCCCAAGGGATATGGATATTACTGTTAATCCAAATGATGTAAACGAGGTGCATATCGCAGGAGTGTTAACTTGGCGTTCCCTTGATGGCGGGAATAATTTCGAAATCAGTTCAGATTGGGTTCCAGGGAATGCGGCAAGTGCCGGATTAGGATATTGTCATGCCGATGTGGATATTTTGGAATTTGTTGGCACTACACTCTACGTAGGATCTGATGGAGGTATTTTTAAAGCCCCGAATACGACTGAAATCACGGCTGATTATTACACCGATTTATCCACAGGATTGGGGATAAGACAATTTTATAAGGTTGGGGTTTCTCAAACGCCAGATGTTGTAGTCACGGGCGGCTCTCAAGATAATGGTTCATCATTTTACAATGCCCAAACGGGAGAGTGGATTGATTGGATTGGCGCTGATGGAATGGAAGGTTTTGTCGATAAAGACAATCCGAGTTTATTGTACGGAATGATTCAATTTGGCGGGATGTACCGCACAGAAAATGCAGGAACTACCTTGCTCAATCTTCCAGAGCCAGGCTCTGGATCTGGGGCTTGGGTTGCGCCTTTTGAACAAGATCCTTCAGTGCAAAACACAATTTACTGCGCCTTTGAACAGGTGTTTAAGAGTCTTAATAAAGGGGGGAACTGGACCCCAATTTCCCAAGATTTCGGAGGCGATCTTAGTCAAATGAAAATTGCCCTCTCTGACAATCAAATTATCTACGCCTCAAGAGGCGCTCAGTTATATCGTACCATGGATGGCGGTGCGACTGATTGGCAAACCATGACGCCACCTGGTGGCGTAAACTCCATTGCCATTCACCCGACAGATCCAATGCGAATTGCTGTGGCAGTCACAGGGAGTGCAAAAGTTCGTGTCTCTGTAGATGGTGGTCAAACTTGGAATTCACTTACCTTGAATTTACCTGATTTTAGCGCCCTTACCGTGGTTTGGGATGACAATGGAAGTAATGGGCTTTACCTTGGAATGGATTACGGGGTTTATTATATTGATGATACCTTCAGTGAGTGGCAACCCTTTATGACTAATTTGCCCAATGTTATTGTGAGTGAATTAGAAATAAATCAAGCCAACGGAAAAATTTATGCGGGGACCTATGGTCGTGGCCTTTGGTCTTCGACTAAATATGGTTTTGTAGTGGCCAATGAAGATTTTGAGCAAACGCAAATGAGTTTGGCCCCTGTACCTGCCAAGGATCATTTGAATTTAGTTTTGGATACACCCCAAACCTCAAGCATTCAGATCTTTGATCTTCAAGGTAAGTTGCTCCATTATGAGCCATCGACCTTTTTACAAGGCGCATATAAAATTGACTTAAAGGAGTTTTCTTCTGGTATTTATGTCCTGCGACTCAAGGGGGCCTGGGGTCAAATCACTAAAAAATTTAGCATCGAATAAGCGCTAGAGATGGATTTTTCGTCAAAACTATTGGCTCGTGCCGTGGATGAAATGGCTTTGTTGCCGGGGATTGGGAGGCGCACGGCCTTACGTCTGGTGTTGCACCTGCTCAAACAGCCTAAGGGGCGCACCTTGGCCTTGAGTCAGGCATTAACGGAGCTGCGAGAGCAAAGTCAATTTTGTAAACAATGTCACAATATCTCAGACCAGCCCCTATGTGACATTTGTGTTAATGTGAATCGAGACAAATCTATAGTTTGTGTGGTGGAAGATATTCGCGATGTTATGGCTATTGAGAATACGAGTCAGTTCAAAGGCGTTTATCATGTCTTGGGGGGCAAAATTTCCCCAATGGATGGCATTGGGCCTCATGATCTTACCATAGAGTCATTAGTGCAGAAAGTTCGGTCAAAGGAAATTAAAGAATTGATTTTTGCATTGAGCTCAACAATGGAAGGCGACACGACAAATTTCTATATTTTTAAGCAAATTGAAGACCAAGAGGTAGTTATGACCACAATTGCGCGGGGTATCGCCGTAGGAGATGAATTGGAATTTGCCGATGAGGTGACCCTCGGACGGAGTATCGTGCATCGCATCCCCTTTGAAACGTCTTTTAAACAGAATTAAGAAAGTATTTGGAGCTATCGGTAATCATACTGAGTTACAATGTCCAACATTATGTTTGGCAGTGCATCGATTCGGTATTGGCTGCCGTTGACGAGATCAAGGCCGAAGTTATCCTGGTTGACAACGCCTCCAGTGATGAAACTTTGGTCTCTATAGCAAAGGATTTTCCGCAAGTGAAGCTTATCGCCAACGCTCAAAATATTGGCTTTTCCAGAGCGTATAATCAAGCCGTAAAGCAGGCCAAAGGGACCTATCTCTGTATTTTAAATCCGGATACGGTTGTCGGGGAATCAGTGTTTAAAACCCTTTTAAGGTCCACCATGAACCAGAGTAATGGGGCTATAGGCACCCAATTTATTGATGGAAGAGGTTGTTTTTTGCCTGAATGTAAGCGGGTAGTGCCCACGCCCCTGGGAAGTCTAAGAAAGTTGCTGGGTTTCGCTGGGCATAGAGATGTTTACTATTATGACTCAATAGCCCCTGATGAGGAAGGCCCAGTCTCCATTTTAGCAGGCGCATTTATGTTTTTAAAACGATTGGATTACCTCGAAATAGATGGATTTGACGAGCATTATTTTATGTTTGGAGAAGACATTGACTTTAGTTACAAACTCTTGCTAAAAGGAAAGCAAAATTATTATTTGGGCATCCAAAAAATAATCCATTACAAAGGAGAAAGCACCCAAAAAAATCGACAGTATTTGGAACGATTTTATGGGGCAATGGTGCATTTTTACAGAACACATTTTTCTAGAAGTCGATTCAAAGTATTTTTAGTGTCCGTGCTGGCTCAAGGGCTCATTATATGGCGCGGCTTATGGCCAAAGGAACAATCAGCACATGTCCCGTCTTTAAAGGCCGTCTTTTGGGTCAGTGATAGTCTCGAGCCGAGTGATAAGGTGGCCCATTGGTTACGGCAAAAAGTGAACGTTCTTAATTTGGACTCTTTTAATAGGGTAACGCCCGAGGGTCTTAAAAACACCCCACCTGAGAACGCTCTTTTGGTTTTTGACCGGGCTTCTATGACCTATGATACCATCATTGAACTCATGTCTTCAGGGGCGTCTTATGGACAACGGTTTAGAATATGGCACAGTCAAAAGCAATTACTCATCGGAAGCGATTCGAGTGACACGCACGGCGAGGCACTGATCTTGCGTTGAATAGCGCTTTTTTAGGGAAATTGTACGTCTGAGAATTCTTGATTTAACTGGGATTTTGTGCCAAAGGAATTGTAAAATATTCAACAAAAACCTGATATTTTCGTTAATTTTGCAAAAATTAAAGACAACCGCCGACCTATGGCTAAATTTGAATTAAGACTGCCCAAAATGGGCGAGAGTGTTGCCGAAGCAACCATCACCAATTGGTTAAAAAACGTAGGGGATACCATTGATATGGATGAGCCTGTTTTGGAAATAGCCACCGATAAAGTGGACAGCGAAGTTCCTAGTGAAGTTTCGGGTGTTTTGGTTGAACAGTTATTTTCGGTTGATGATGTAGTGGAAGTTGGTGCGGTTTTAGCCGTAATCGAAACGGATCAAGATTCGGCAAGCAGTGCCCCTGTTGCCCATAAGGCCTTGGAGGCAGAAATTGCTCCAGAGGTGCTTGAGACGGTGAGCCAGCCCCTTACTCAAACAACATCAGACGGGCAGACAGTGGTAAGCAGTACTGAAGGTCGTTTTTATTCGCCTCTTGTGCGCAATATTGCTCAACAAGAGGGGATCGGACAGGCAGAACTCGATGCCATTATGGGCTCTGGAAAAGAGGGTCGTGTTACTAAATCTGATATTTTGGATTATGTGGCGCAACGTGCCTCTGCCCTAAACGCGGCACCACCAGCCCCATCGACGGAATCAGTCCAAACCCCGCAAATTATAGAGCAAAAGTCTCCAGAGATAAGTTCGATAAAGCCTACAGAGAGTAGTGCAAAGCCACAGTCAGTGCCCTTACAGCAAGGCGATGAAATTATTGAAATGACCCGTATGGGCAAACTCATAGCGCATCATATGACCGCGAGTGTTGCCACTTCTGCCCACGTTCAGAGTTTCGTAGAGTGTGATGTGACTAAAATTTGGCAATGGCGCGAGCGTGTGAAAAATTCATATGAAGCTCGAGAAGGAGAAAAGCTGACGTATACCCCGATTTTCATGGAAGCGGTCGCACGGGCCTTAAAAGATTTCCCGATGATGAATATCTCGGTTGATGGCGATAAGATTATTAAGCATCGCGCAATCAATCTCGGTATGGCTGCATCCTTAAACGATGGAAATTTAATCGTTCCTGTAATTAAAAATGCAGATCAGCTCAATCTCGTGGGGATGATTAAGGCGGTAAACGACCTCGCCAAGCGGGCAAGAGCAAACAAATTAAAGCCCGATGAGATTGCTGGAGGAACCTACACAGTGACCAACGTTGGTAACTTTGGAAGTATCATGGGCACACCGATAATCAATCAACCCCAGGTCGGTATTTTGGCTTTAGGGGCCATTCGAAAAGTGCCGGCGGTAATAGAAACCAACGAAGGAGATTTTATTGGCATCCGTTATAAAATGTATTTATCCCATAGTTATGACCACCGAGTCGTCAATGGTGCGCTCGGAGGCATGTTTGCAAAGCGGGTCGCGGATTATCTTGAGGCTTGGGATGCTCAGCGTGAAGTTTAATCAATATGGCCTTAACCCTCAACAAACCGATTTGTTTTTTTGACCTTGAAACGACAGGGGTTCAAGTGGCCATTGACCGTATCGTCGAGATTTCTATATTGAAAGTCTGGCCGAACGGAAACAAAGAATCGGTTACCTGGCGCGTTAATCCAGAGCAACCAATTCCCGCTCAGGCCACTGAAATACACGGTATTGATGATGCTATGGTGGCTAATGAACATAATTTTAAGACTTTAGCCCCTAAGGTGGTCCAAATGATTAAGGACAGTGATTTAGCGGGTTTCAACAGCAATCGATTTGACATACCACTTTTGGCCGAAGAGCTTTTGCGCGCGGATATGGATATAGATCTTCGCAAACATGCCGCGATAGACGTCCAAACCATTTTTCATAAAATGGAAAAACGCACCCTTACCGCGGCGTATAAATTCTATTGTGATAAAGATCTAGAAAACGCCCATAGTGCTCAGGCGGATACTTTGGCGACTTATGAGGTACTTGAAGCACAACTTGAGCGTTATCCTGAGCTTGGCAGTGATGTCGCATCATTGGCTGAGTTTAGCGCACACAAAAAGTTTGCAGATTTTGCGGGGTACATTCAATATGACGATCAAGGCCAAGAAATTTTTGCTTTTGGTAAGCATAAGGGTACCTCTGTGGCACGAGTTTTAGAGCAAGAACCAGGGTATTTTGGATGGTTATTAAACGCTGACTTTCCGCGCTATACCAAAAAAGTCTTGACACAAATAAAATTAAGAGCCTTAAATACAAAACAAGATTCATGAAAATAATTTGCGTCGGTCGGAATTACTCGGAACATATCAAGGAGTTAGATAATCAGCGTCCTGAGGAGCCGGTATTATTTATGAAGCCTGACTCAGCGGTTATTCTAAAGAACAACCCCTTTATTATACCAACTTTTTCTTCAGACATTCATTTTGAAGTTGAGGTGCTGGTTAAGATCAACAAGATTGGAAAACACATCAGTCGTGAGTTTGCTTCGGACTATTACGAAGAAGTAGGTCTGGGGATTGATTTTACTGCTCGAGATTTACAATCTAAGTTGAAAGAAAAGGGCCTGCCGTGGGAGCGTGCTAAAGGTTTTGATGGTTCAGCAATGGTTGGTCAATTTGTAAATAAACAAACGCTCGGCGATTTGGAAAATCTCGAATTTTCACTGCAAAAAAATGAGGAAATTGTCCAAAAGGGTAATACCGCGGACATGTTGTGGAAAATTGATGAGTTGATTGTATATATTTCAAAATATTTCACTTTAAAGATTGGAGATATTATCTTTACCGGTACCCCCTCAGGGGTGGGGCCAGTATCCCATGGGGATCAATTAGTGGGGTTTGTCAATAACCAGGAGTTTTTCTCCGTAAAAGTTAAGTAGATGAGTGTTTATTCTATTGATAATTTGAAGGAAGTAATGGGTGATGATCCCGAGTTCATCGCTGTAGTGGTACAAACGTTTTTAGATGAGATTCCGCCAGACCTTGAGGGATTGAAAGCTGCTGTGGCCGAGGGTGATCGCAAACGCGCTTATGGATTTGCCCACAAAATGAAGCCGAACATCGAAATGTTTGGTGTGGATTTGATGAAAAATATTCGCTCTATTGAGACTTGGTCCCGCTCATCTAAAGACATTGATGCGGTACAGCCTTTGGTCGATGAGGTGAATGAAGTCCTCCAGGCGGTTTTTATCGAACTGCGACAAGATTTTAATCTGTAGATGCTTGCCGAAATAATCACCATTGGTGACGAAATTTTGATTGGTCAAATCGTCGACACCAATAGTGCATTTTTATGTAAAGTTTTAAATGAAGCTGGAATTGAGGTTTATCAAATTACCTCAGTTCACGATGAACGAAACCATATTTTAAAAGCCCTAGAAGAGGCTTCGAAACGCGTTTCACTGGTTCTAATTACCGGAGGTCTGGGTCCAACCAAAGACGACATTACTAAATCTTGTTTTGTTGAATTTTTTGAAGATCAGCTCGTGGTGCATGAACCGACCAAAAAACATGTCCAGCATCTTTTTGAGACGTATATCCAAAAAGCCCCATCAGACCAAAATCTCAATCAAGCTTTGGTTCCTTCTCGGGCTCAAGTTTTACATAACGTTCATGGCACGGCACCCGGACTTTGGATGCAAAAAGAACAAACCGTATTTGTCGCTATGCCCGGGGTTCCTTTTGAAATGAAATACCTCATGAATGAAGCGGTGTTGCCCAGGCTGATTGCACATTTTGACAGACCTTTTATCTATCACAAGACTTTAATGACTTATGGTATGGGCGAAAGTTCTATAGCAGACCGAATTGATTCGTGGGCGGAACAATTGCCCTCTTGGGTTAAATTGGCTTATCTGCCTTCCTTCGGTAAGGTGCGGATTCGTTTATCAGCAGCCCACCAGGATGAGCAAATTTTGCATCAAACCATTGATGAACTTATGGAACAGTTAAGTGCCATGCTCACGGATATTGCTGTTGGCTTTGAGGGGCAAACGTCAATGGTCGCTCAAATTGCTTCGCTCATGACGGAAAAAGGGCTCAGTCTTGGGACCGTCGAAAGCTGTACCGGAGGTAACATAGTCCAGCAGATCACAGAACTAGCTGGGGCTTCGGCTTATTTTAAGGGATCGATAATCCCCTATGATACAAATTTAAAGTCCAGTCTTTTAGAGGTAGATCCTAAGGAAATAGAAAAGCATTCTACGGTGAGTTTAGAAATTGCCGAGGCCTTAGCCACGGGAGGAAGGAAAAAATTAGGAGCAGACTATGTGGTAGCGACTACAGGAATTGCCGGTCCAACAAAAGGAGATGGTGTTGGTCAAGTAGGGCGTGTATGTATTGCCATTGCGAGTCCGCATGGTGTTTTAAAGGAAGAATTTACCTTTGGAAAGGCGCGTGAGCGGATTATTCAAAAAGCAGTTGATAAGGCTCTGGAATTGCTTCTAAAAGAAATTTCTAAAAACTGAAATTCATTTGTTGTACGAGCAAATTAATTTTCCTAAATTTGCAGCCTGTTTAAAAAAATTTAAAAGTTCAAGCGATGTCTAGAGTTTGTGAGCTTACCGGAAAGAAAGCAATGGTTGGGAACAATGTTTCTCACGCCATGAACAAGACCAAGCGTAAATTTAACGCCAATTTGGTTAAAAAACGCTTTTATATTCCAGAAGAGGACAAGTGGATTACTTTAAAAGTTTCTACTTCGGCCTTGAAAACCATCAACAAAATAGGAATTTCTGCGATGCTTAAAGAAGCTCGTGCAAACGGTTTTCTTAATAAGTAATTGGCCAACCATTTAATAAAATACGATTATGGCAAAGAAAGGCAATAGAGTACAGGTAATTTTAGAGTGCACAGAGCATAAAGAAAGCGGTTTGCCTGGAACTTCTAGATACATCACCACGAAGAATAAGAAAAACACTCCGGACCGTATGGAATTGAAGAAATTCAATCCTATCCTAAAAAGAATGACGGTTCATAAAGAAATTAAATAATACGCGTCATGGCAAAGAAATCAGTTGCATCATTACAGACCGGGTCAAAGCGTTTGACCAAAGCCATCAAAATGGTTAAATCACCAAAAACCGGTGCCTATACTTTTGTTGAAGCTATTATGGCTCCAGAGTTGGTAAACGAGTGGATGAGAAAACAATAACGCATTCAAACCGATACAGGCCACTTTTTAGTGGCCTTTTTTTTTGACCTCAAGACATTTGCAAAGTCTGTGAATCCCGCGTAATTTTATCTTAGAATAACGTCTTGATCACAGGACGTTTAAATAATCAAATATGGGACTGTTCAAACAGCTATTCAACAAAGAAAAGAAAGCAAAACTCGATGAGGGTTTGGCCCCATCTAAAAAATCATTCTTTGACAAGCTTTCCAAAGCTGTTGTGGGAAAAAGCAAAGTTGACGACTCAGTCCTTGATGAGCTCGAAGAGGTGTTAATAGCCAGTGATGTCGGGGTGGCGACAACACTAAAAATTATTCAACGCATTGAACAACGTGTGGCTCGCGATAAATACCTCGGCACAGATGAACTCCAATTTATCTTACGTGAGGAGATTGCGGCTCTATTGCAGAACCAAGAGGGTCAAGCTAGTGGACATGCTGAGGTGTTTTCTGACCCAGGAAAAAAGCCCTTTGTCATAATGGTTGTGGGTGTGAATGGTGTAGGTAAGACGACGACCATAGGCAAATTAGCCGCTCAATATAAGGCTCAAGGTCTTAAAGTTGTTTTGGGGGCCGCCGATACATTTAGAGCGGCCGCTATTGATCAACTTCAAATATGGGCGGACCGTACCCAGACTGATATTGTCAAACAAAAAATGGGAAGTGACCCTGCCAGTGTCGCTTTTGAGACTTTGACCTATGCCCAACAGCAGGGTGCTGATGTTGTATTAGTGGATACCGCAGGGCGTTTGCACAACAAAGTAAATCTCATGAATGAGTTATCAAAGATAAAACGGGTCATGGATCGCGTCGTGGCTGATGCCCCTCATGAGGTGATGCTCGTTTTGGATGGCTCTACGGGACAAAACGCGTTTGAACAAGCCAAACAATTTACTGCAGCAACTGAGGTTACAGCATTGGCGATCACCAAACTCGATGGAACTGCCAAAGGAGGAGTGGTTATTGGTATAAGCGATCAGTTTAATATTCCAGTGCGCTATATTGGCGTAGGAGAAGGTGTTGAAGACCTTCAGGTTTTCGATAAAAAAGAATTTGTGGACTCGTTTTTTAAAATTAACTGAGGGATTCAGTTCAAATTATGCGTACTAAAAGCACAAAAAAGCACACCATTAATGTCGTTACTCTCGGTTGTTCCAAGAATGTCTACGATAGCGAGGTTCTCATGGGTCAACTGCGCGCCAACAATAAGGATGTAGTTCACGAGCAGGAAGGGGAAGTGGTCGTAATCAATACTTGTGGGTTTATTGATAATGCCAAAGAAGAATCGGTTAACACAATTTTATCTTACGTCCAAAAAAAACAGCAAGGCCTTGTGGAAAAGGTTTTTGTGACGGGTTGTTTGTCTGAGCGTTATAAGCCGGATCTAATTAAAGAAATCCCAGATGTCGATCAGTACTTTGGGACCACAGAACTACCGAGTTTACTCGCTGCGCTTGGAGCCGATTACAAACACGAGTTAATCGGTGAGCGATTAACCACTACGCCTAAAAACTATGCCTATCTGAAAATTGCTGAAGGTTGTGATCGACCTTGTTCTTTTTGCGCTATTCCGCTTATGCGCGGTAAACACAAAAGTAAGCCTATTGAAGACTTGGTTATCGAGTCGACTAAACTTGCTGCTGATGGCGTAAAGGAACTGATTTTAATTGCTCAGGATCTCACTTATTACGGTTTGGATTTATATAAGAAGAGGGCTCTAAAAGAGTTGCTTGAGGCGCTTGTAAAAGTTGAAGGCATTGAGTGGATCAGACTCCATTATGCTTTTCCTTCTGGCTTTCCTTTAGAGGTTTTGGATCTAATGCGTCAAGAAGCCAAGATTTGTAATTATATCGATATTCCTCTGCAACATATTTCAGATCCTATACTCAAGTCAATGCGTCGTGGGACCACCGAGGAAAAAACAAATGCGCTTATTCGAGAGTTTAGAGAGCGCGTGCCGGGTATGGCTATTCGTACCACTTTAATAGTGGGTTATCCAGGAGAGACCGAGGCCGATTTTAATCTACTGAAACAATGGGTAAAGGATACCAAATTTGATCGATTGGGCTGCTTCACTTACTCTCATGAAGAAAATACTCATGCCTTTAATTTAGTGGATGACGTGCCCGACGAGGTGAAAATGGAGCGCGCGAATGAAATCATGGCGTTACAGTCTGATATTTCATGGGCGCTGAACCAAGAAAAGATTGGTAAACAATATCGCGTGGTGATCGACCGAAAAGAAGGCGAATACTACGTAGGGCGTACCGAATTTGACAGTCCTGATGTGGACAATGAAGTCTTAATTGCCGCTCAGGATGGTTATCTCAGACAGGGTGATTTTTACTCTGTGCGTATTACCGATGCTGAGGACTTTGACTTATACGCTGAAGTTATCGATTGATATGGGTCTAAAAGTCCCAAACTTATCCTCACAAAACACCGTATTATTTATCGGAAGGAATTGGCCGAATCCTAGGATGACGGCTGCTGGTTGGCGCATGATGCAGTTGGTCAATCATTTTGATAATGAAAATTTTGGGATACACTTCGCAACAACTGATTCGCTCAACAATACCAAAGTTTTTGAAAAAATGCCCAGAGTCAAGACTTGGCAAATTGCGCTTAATGATGATGGCTTTGACGCTCAAATAAAGACAATTGCCCCAGATTATGTGGTTTTTGACCGCTTTATGACCGAAGAGCAATATGGGTGGCGGGTAAGAGACTGTTGTCCTGAAGCCATAACCATTTTGGATACCGAAGATTGTCATTTTTTGAGGTTGACTAGAGCCCAATACATTAAAGAGCGTCCTGATATTTTTGATGCATCCGATTGTCCAGAAGAGTCATTGTTTAATCAACACAGCATGCGCGAATTGGCCAGTATTTGGCGATGCGATTTGAGTTTAATCATCGCTCAATACGAATATGAGTTGCTCCGTGATGTTTTTTCTATACCAGAGGGTTTATTGTGCTATCTCCCATTAGACATGGCCTTTGATCCTACTGAGTCAAATCAGGCAGATGCCCCAAGAGATTTGGCGTGGTCAGAACGTAAAGACTTTTTATGGGTAGGCAATCGCAAACACGAGCCTAATGATGACTCATTAAAGTATTTACTTCAAGTCTTATGGCCATCGATACAGGGCGCCCTGCCAAAGGCAGCGTTGCACATTGTCGGGCCAAACGGTACAGAGTCACAAAGGCAATTAATTGTAAAACACAAATCTGTGGTTGATTTGGGATGGGTCGATGAACTACCCGAACTCATGTCACAATACCGCATTAATCTTGCCCCATTGCGTTTTGGTGCGGGGCTCAAAGGCAAAATCATGCAGTCCTTAGGTTTAGGTCTTCCGACGGTCAGTTCTACAATAGGCGCGGAGGGACTTTTTACGAATACTATTCCCGAACTGGAACCTGCGCAAAATGCAGATGAATTTATAAACAAGGCCATCAAACTTTATACTGATGAGCAATATTGGCAACAGGCAAAAATACAAGGCATTGAGTGCATGAAACAGCATTTTTCACTCGGGCCTAGCATTGCTCGATTTAATAAAGATTTGCTGGCGATAAAAAATGACCTAAAGGCCCATAGAAAACGTCATTTTATGGGCCAAATCTTGCAACACCAGTCGCTTAATGCTTCCAAATATATGGGGCGTTGGTTAACTCTAAAAAATGCTCAGATTAATCCAAAATAAACACATTCGCATCGACCATAAACAAACTGTTTACAAAAAACAGCTTACCATTTTCCCAGAAGGAACGAAATAAAATGTCGTCGGTCAAATAAACCATACTTCCTTGACCTAAAGGATATTCGCCAAAAACAAAGCTATCGCTCAGTTTTTTCTTCGCATCAGACCCAGAAAACCCAGAATAAGATTCCGCTGCACCATCGAAATAACCCACATTGTATCCGCGATCGAGTTTTAAATAAGCGTCGTCATCTTGCTTTAGGCTAAAGTAAATATCAGGATAACCAAAGGCCAGGGGGTGGGTTGTATCCAGGTGAACCTTATAAATGCTTCCGGTAATTAAATCCTTCACACTGTGGCGCTCGCGGTCTCCGTATGGAATCATATTTGATTCCTCTGAAGACTCTGGTTCCACCGATTTCAAACCAAATCCATCTTGATCCGCAAAGACATTGACGGCTTGGTCAATGGCAATAAGCTTCCCACCTGAGCGGACCCAATCTTTAAGTCCATTGAGCTGCTCTTCTGAACGCAGGTTAGAGTAATAGCCGCTGGGCATTACGAGTATATCAAATTGGGATAAGGTCTTGGTAGAAAAATTAGCCGTATTTAATGGGGTAAAAGGATAATCTAATTCTTGCTCCATAAAGTGCCAAATTGTCCCATAACTCAATGATGAGACCCCATCTCCTTTGAGAATCGCAATTCGATGAGGGTTAATTAGTTTGATGTCTGTGGACCCCAAATCAACACCATTATCACTAAAACCGCTGTTCAATGCGGTAATCTTTCGTTTATGGGTGTTGGCTAAGTTTCGTATCGTTTGATTAAAGTCCTTTCGCTTTACGTTATCACCTTTAGTAATGACTAAACTTCCTTGGGGAAATTGTTTGCCCCCAAAAGACAGGGGCTTTTCACTAAAACGAACGCGGATGCCTTTTTTTAATAAATCAGTTAGAAAATTAGCGTCGGCGAGATCACCCCAGGGTGCAATAAAACCGGCAATAACTTCAGGCTCAGCGGGTAATTGAAAACGACCGTTGTATGGATTGTTTTGACTGGTTTCTAAAGACTTGTCCGTAACCAAGCAGTTCAGGCCAAAAGCATAGGGCAAGCTCCAAGCGGTAATGTCATAGGTCAAAGGATCCTCTAAAGCCGCTTCCGCTTCAAAAAGTACGCGAACCATGGCGCCTTGAGGCTGATCAGTACTAATGACAAGAGCATCAGCTACATTGCGTTGCGTATTTTTTTGGGTGGTGTAGTCCCATCCTTTTACAACGGCTGATTTTGCAAAACTGTACTGGATTTCATGACGGTCTAATAGCTCTGTAAGGGCTTGAATTTTATCCGAATTGCCTTGAAGAATATAGTTTTGTAGCGGTTGTGGAGTACGGAAATAAGATTTGAACTCTTTATTGAGTTTTAGGGCATTTTTCGAGGAGATTTCTACTGTTGAAAGCCCAGTGGTAGTGTGGTGGGCCGCGCGATCAACCAAGGTTAACTCAACGCCTTCATCGTTCAGTATTCCTAATCCGGCACGTCCATTACCGGCTTGTTCATAGGTCATACCAATAGCCCCTAGATAAGTTGGGTAGGTGTCTCCATAACTTGGATAAAGTAAGTCGAAAAATTGCCGCGTAAAGTACAGCCAACCCTCTTGATCAAAATATTTGGCATTGTTTTGTCCTATTTCCACTTGGAATTGTTTTTGCCATGGGGTGATGACCTCGTGATAAGGGACTGCTGCAGGCGCAAAATAATAAGGTTCGTTGATGCCTTGTTCGTGAAAATCAACATGAACATGGGGCATCCATTTATGATATAAGGGCAATCTTTGTTGACTCTCTACTTGTTTTGCCCAAGCCCAATCGCGATTTAAATCAAACAAGTAATGATTCGGTCGTCCTCCTGGCCAAGGTTCGTTGTGTTCATCGGCTGCTTGTAAGGGGTTGTATGGGCTAGTGCCTACTTGATTATACCAATTGGCGTAACGATCTCTTCCATCGGGATTGACACAGGGGTCCATGATGACCACTGTATTTTTCAACCATGCGGATTGAGTATTAATGAGTTCATAGGCGGTTTGCATTGCAGCCTCCATACTCGAGGCTTCATTTCCGTGGACGTTATAACTCAACCAAACTATAGCAACATCAGGACTAGCATCACCGGGGAGCATTCCAATTTGACGCAGATTGTTTTGACGTATTTCCTCTAACCGGGCACGGTTTTCGGGTGTAGTGATTATCGCGTAGTTCAACGATCGCCGTTCATTCGTTTTACCGTACTGATCAAAACTGATCCAATCTGAGTTTTGTGCCAAATGCTCAAAATAGGAAACCATTTGATGATGTCGAGAGTATTTTGTCCCGACAGGGTAACCCAAAAACGACTCAGGAGATAGGATTTGACTTCCGACCAATTGAGTGCAGAACAATGTTAGAGCAATGAGAATACGCTTCATTTTTTATAAAAATTAAAAGGGGGTTATGTTTAAAAATGAGGACTAAATATAAGAATTCCTATTGTACGCATAACAAACCCAAATGGATAATGCCAAACACGACGAAACATCGTATTTTTGTCACTGCTTTAGCGAGATTGACACGGGTTAGCCGTGTGATTATGGAAAAACAATTGCTGACATACAAATCCACGAGACAGTTCTCAGACTTAGTCCTTGATTATTTGGAAGGAAGCGATAAGCTACGTCCTTTTTTTAATCGAGCGCCTCATTTAGAGCAAGTTAAGGACCAGATTCAAGAGAAGTCTCAGAACTATGCCCCATCTACACGTGCAAAACTCGTCCAAGCCCTAACGAGGCAGTACCAAGATTTTTCCTTGAATGAATCTTTTGATCAGCGCATTAAGGTGGATATCCAAGCCTTATCGAGTGAAAATACCTTTACCGTGACCACGGGGCATCAACTTAATTTATTTACTGGACCGTTATACTTTCTCTATAAAATATTTGGGGCGATTAATTTGGCCGAACAGTATGCAGCGCAAAATCCAGGGTACCGGTTTTTACCCATTTTTTGGATGGCGAGCGAAGACCACGATTTTGAAGAAATCGCTCATTTTAAAACCGGTGCGCACAAGATAAATTGGGATAAACAAGGGGCTGGGCCTGTCGGTCGATTAATCTGTACCGACCTCGATGTGGTGATCAATACCCTGGATAAGCTATGGGGGGACACAGTCATAGGACGCAGCATGCTCGACCTATTTAAATCAGTCTATACTCCCGAGAGAACTTTAGCTCAAGCAACCCGAAAATTGGTTCATGAGCTTTTTAAGGATTATGACCTGATCATTGTAGATGGTGATGACGCTGTTTTAAAATCTGAATTTGCCTCTATAATGCGTCTTGAGTTAACCGAAAATGGCTGTAGTCAGGCGATTGAAAAGACAACTCAGGCGCTATCGCTCAAGGGGTATCACAAACAAGTCCACCCGAGAGAAATTAATTTGTTCTATTGCGACAGTGGTTTGCGCGAGCGAATTATTGCGACTGAATATGGCTTTGCTGTTGATCAAACCGATATGCGTTTTACTCAAGAGGAACTTCTTGATCTCTTGGAAAAACGCCCGGAGTTATTTTCTCCCAATGCCTTACTTCGTCCGTTGTATCAAGAACGAGTTTTACCGAATTTAGCGTATATCGGAGGAGGGGCTGAAGTGGCCTATTGGGCTCAACTCAAAGATTGTTTTGCCGCCAATGGCTTGACCTATCCTATGGTTTATTTGCGTAATTCTGTGTCTTTAATCCCGGCCAAAGTCGAAGCCAAGCTCAAGCGTATTCATCTTGAAATCAGTGATTTATTTTTACCTATGGATGAGTTGTCTCGGCTATACGTCACGCGCAATAGCGGCCTTGAGGTTGATTTTTCTGCCCAAATCACACACTTAAAAAAGCAGTTTGAACAATTATACGTAATCGCTCAGCAAACGGATGCCTCATTTATGGGGGCCGTGGGGGCCCAAGAGAAAAAACAAATCAAAGGGCTTGAGCGTCTTGAGCACAGATTGTTGCGCGCAGAAAAAAGAAAACACGCTCAAGATATTGAACGGCTTTCACAAATGCGTGAGTGGCTATTTCCTGGAGGAACCCTCCAAGAGCGAAAGGAAAATATGAGTTGGGGCCTCACACAAATAGGGCCTGAGTTTTTAGCGCTGCTTGAAAACCACATTGACCCTTCCGATCACAGATTTACTTTATTGATTTATAATTCATAAACCCTCAGGTCCCTTTCCCAAAAAGGAGTTATTTTTGACTATGCAGAACAATGTCCTCATTCTTGATTTCGGCTCACAGTACACACAACTCATCGCGAGACGCGTGCGTGAGCTCAATATTTATTGTGAAATTCACCCCTACCATCATCTTCCAGAAGATCTCTCTGGCTTTAAAGCGGTAATCCTTTCTGGCAGCCCATTTTCGGTGCGGGCAGACGATGCGCCCCATCCCGATTTAAGTCAAATTAAAGGTCAGTTACCCTTACTCGGGGTATGTTATGGGGCACAATACATGGCCCATTTTAATGGAGGCTTAGTTCGAGAGAGTAATATTCGTGAATACGGTCGCGCAAAATTAGAAGTTAAAGAAGTGGATTCTCCGTTGTTTAAGTCGATCCCTCAAGGGTCACAGGTATGGATGAGTCATAGTGATACAATAGCCGAGCTTCCCACTGGGGGCGTACGATTGGCGAGCACCGAAGATGTTGCGAATGCGGCCTATAAAATTGAGGGCGAGGAGACTTATGCCATTCAGTTTCATCCAGAGGTTTACCACAGCACCCACGGAAAACAACTTTTAGAGAACTTTTTAATTGATGTCGCCGGTGTTGAGCCTACATGGACTCCAGCGGCTTTTGTGGAGACTATCGTTCAAGAATTAAAAGATAAATTAGGTGAAGATCGTGTCGTGCTTGGACTCAGTGGCGGAGTCGATTCCACGGTCGCTGCGGTACTCCTACACAAAGCCATTGGAGCTAATCTTTATTGCATTTTTGTCAATAATGGTTTATTGCGAAAAAATGAATTTCAAAGTGTTTTGGATCAATATCAGCACATGGGCCTCAATGTCAAAGGCGTTGATGCTTCGGCGCGATTTTTGGATGCCTTAAAAGGTGAAAAAGATCCCGAGACAAAACGCAAGGCCATCGGAAAAGTTTTTATCGACGTATTTGATGACGAGGCGCATTTAGTCGAAAATGTTACCTGGCTTGCACAAGGAACCATCTATCCTGACGTTATAGAAAGTGTCTCAGTTAATGGACCTTCGGTTACGATAAAGTCTCATCACAATGTGGGTGGACTGCCGGATTATATGAAATTAAAGATTGTGGAACCTCTGCGCATGTTGTTTAAAGATGAGGTGCGTCGTGTAGGTGCACAGATGGGAATAGATCCAAACCTCTTGGGCAGGCATCCTTTTCCAGGACCTGGATTGGCCATTCGAATTCTGGGTGACATCACGGCAGAAAAGGTGCGCATTTTGCAGGAAGTCGATGCTATTTTTATCGATGGATTACGCAAATGGGATTTATATGATAAAGTTTGGCAAGCGGGTGCCATTTTATTGCCCGTTCAAAGTGTGGGCGTAATGGGAGACGAACGGACGTATGAAAATGTGGTGGCCTTACGCGCTGTAGAGAGTACCGATGGAATGACTGCTGATTGGGTCAACCTTCCTTATGCTTTTTTACAAGAGACGTCAAACTTAATAATCAATAGAGTAAAAGGGGTGAATCGCGTGGTCTATGACATCAGTTCAAAGCCACCCGCCACCATTGAATGGGAATAAATGATGAAACGCTGCATCCTGGTATTAAGTATTTTATTATGGACCGCAATCCAAGGGGTGGCGGGGCAAAACAGTGCTTGGGATGTCCAGATTTACCGCGTAAAACAAGGGGACGAATTACCGCAAATCATCAGAAAATTCAGAACATGCCGTGCTTATCTCATGGCATTAAATCCTGAACTTAAATCCACTTTAGCCCCTGATTTATCCCTTATTGTTCCGAAAGCTTCTGCGATGGAAAACAGTGATGAATTTTCTGTTGACTTTGTGGAACATAAAGTAAAGCGCAAAGAAACCCTGTTCGGGATTGCTCAATCCTATGGGCTCAGCCTGATTGACTTACAAGCCTATAATCCAGAGGTGAAGACCGAGGGTTTAAATAAGGGGGATCGACTAAAAATCTACACCGCGTGTAATGTCCCGAGTCCTGAACAAGTCCAATTGATTCGGGATGAATTGACCAATAAAATGGTATCATGGCATGTTGTTATGGCCAAAGAAACCTTGTGGTCCCTGGGTCATCGCTATAACATGAGTATAGAGGAGTTAAAAGAGCTCAATCCTGATTTAACTCAGAATTTGGTTGTCGGACAAAGGATTAAGGTCCGCGGCACAGCTTTAGACTCAATTGCAGTTGGGGACCCGAATTTCGACTATTACGCGGTGCAACCTAAAGAAGGTTTTTTTAGATTACGCCAGAAATTTGGTTTAACCAAAGAAGAAATAGTGACCTTAAATCCCAATGCCGCTGAGGGCCTTAAATTAGGTATGGTCCTAAGATTGCCAAAGGCGGTAATATCCTATTTAGAGTCGGAGCATGAAGCATTGATCGATTTACGCGATTTTAAAACCGACAGCAGCGCGCAAAAAATAACTTTGATGCTGCCCCTACAACTCGATGGATTTATACAAGATTCGCTGGACTTAAATCAGCAGTATGTTCAAAGCAATCGCTTGTTGCGTATTGCATTAGATTTTTATACCGGGGTGCTCATGGCCCAGGAATACGCTGAGGCCTATGGATTAGAGGTGTCTCTTGATGTGTTGGATACGCAGGCGAAAAAGTCAGTAGTAGATAGTCTTTTGAATGTTTATGATTTTAGCCAAAGTGATATGGTCATCGGGCCATTTTTGCCCGCCAATGTTATAGCCGTTGCCGAGTATTTAAAGCGGTCTGACTTGCCGGTGGTGTCGCCGTTAAGTCGTCCAAATGGAACAGTGCCTGATAATCTCGTGCAAACCATCCCTGATGCGGTCTCTATGCGTCGAGGGTTAATGGATTACATAAAGAACAACAAACGAGATCGAAAAATGCTTTTTGTGGGTGATGCTGATGCGCCGGGGCTCGCTGCAATGCGTGGTCAGTGGCCGAAGGTTAAGGTGCTTTTGCCTCGTGAGCAAGGCTATGTTGATCCTGATGATATACTTCCTCAACTTTCTGATAGTTTAGAAAATTGGGTGGTTCTGGAATCCCGCAAGCCGGTAATTATTAGTAATGTTATTGGGGTGCTCAATGGGATGGAATACTATCAGCAAAAAAATGAAGAAAATGACACCATCAAAAAGACCTATGATGTGCGCTTGTTTACCACCGCAAAAAATGAGTCTTTTGATTTTGATGATATTTCTAATATTCATCTTTCTCATTTGGAGTTTAGTTATCCATCTTCCAGCAGACCTTATAGTATAGGGGAGACACTCGAGCCCTTTGTTTTGACCTATTTGGAGCGCTTTGGGACTACGCCAAATAAATATGCCACCCGTGGTTTTGATTTAACCCTAGACCTGATTTTTCGTAAGGCCTCAACTACGGAGTCGTTAACTCAGGCACTAGTAATGCCCGAGACGACTCAGTATATAGAAAATAAATTTCGCTACGAATTGGGCGCACAAGGGGGTTATGAGAATAAAGCATTTTATTTATTGAAATACACCCAAGATATGGGTATAGAAGAATTGATAAATTCATTGGGTGCTCGCAATTAATATTTTATCTTTGAATCCCGTATAGGTAACAACAAGCACACCACATGAATACGACAAAGTATATCTTCGTTACGGGCGGGGTTTCATCATCTTTAGGAAAAGGTATTATTGCCGCCTCACTGGCTAAACTATTGCAAGCCAGAGGATTTACTGTGACCATTCAAAAATTGGATCCCTATATCAACGTCGATCCAGGGACGCTTAATCCCTATGAACACGGTGAGTGCTATGTTACAGACGATGGTGCAGAAACCGATCTTGACTTAGGTCATTACGAACGATTTTTAAATCACCCGACCTCACAAGCCAATAATGTTACCACGGGGCGTATCTACCAAAGTGTTATTGAAAAAGAACGTCGTGGAGAATTCCTGGGAAAAACCGTGCAGGTTATACCGCACATCACTAACGAAATCAAAGAACGTATCCAACATTTAGGACAAGATGGTCGTTACGACATTGTCATTACTGAAATTGGGGGTACGGTCGGAGATATTGAATCTCTTCCTTACATTGAGGCCGTACGCCAATTAAAATGGGAGTTAGGCAGACACAATAGCTTGTTTATTCATCTCACGTTGATTCCCTATTTGGCGGCTGCAGGAGAGTTAAAAACAAAGCCGACACAACACTCGGTCAAAACACTTATGGAAAGTGGAATACAAGCAGATGTGTTGGTTTGTCGCACAGAGCATGAACTCAGCGATGATCTACGAACCAAGTTAGCCTTGTTCTGTAATGTGGAAAAAGAAGCGGTAATTCAGTCAATCGATGCCAAAACCATATATGATGTGCCAAATTTGATGCTGGATGAAGGTTTGGATAAAATTGCCCTTAAAAAATTGCGTCTTGAGTCAAGTCAAGAACCCAATTTAACCCAGTGGAATGAGTTCCTAAGCCGGCATAAAAATCCCAAAGGCGGGGTGACCATCGGTTTGATTGGAAAATACGTCGAGCTACAAGACAGTTATAAATCAATTTTAGAGTCTTTTATCCATGCAGGAGCGGCCAATGAAGTCTCAGTTGAGGTTGTTTCTATTCATTCGGAGCACCTGACTCCTGAGAATGTAGCCGAGGAAGTCGGTGCACTTGATGGGCTTCTCGTGGCTCCTGGATTTGGAGAGCGCGGAATTGAAGGAAAGATTGCAGCGGTGCAATATGCCCGAACGCACGACATTCCTTTTCTCGGAATTTGTCTGGGCATGCAAATGGCTGTGATCGAATATGCACGCAATGTCGTTGGTTTAAAAGGAGCGAATAGCACCGAAATGGATGCCAAAACGACATACCCGGTAATCGATCTAATGGACGCCCAAAAATCGATTACAGATAAAGGGGGAACGATGCGATTAGGCTCCTGGGCCTGTACCTTAGTTCCTGACAGTATCGTCGGATCGATATATCAGTCTGAAGAAATTCAAGAGCGTCATAGACATCGATACGAATTTAACGATGACTATCGTACTCAAATAGAGGCAGCAGGAATGCGCGTTACAGGAGTGAATCCCCAAACCGGACTTGTTGAGATCGTCGAAGTTCCTGAGCACCCATGGTTTGTTGGGGTACAATATCACCCCGAATACAAGAGTACCGTAGCCAATCCGCATCCCCTTTTTGTAGGATTTGTGGCCAAGGCCTACGCACTTTCAAAAAACAAGAAATAAAAGGTTCAACAGGCGTTGAGTCGACTATAGAATTATGGAAGAAAATAAATTTGACCTCAATACATTCATCGGGTTTATGCTTATCGGGGCAATATTGCTTTGGATGCTTTATCAAAATCAGCCTACCGAGCAAGAATTACTTGCTGAGGCCGCCGCAATAGAACAGGTCACATCAGAGACCACTCAGGAAAACGCAGAGGCACAAATCGATTCGGTTAAGCCTGCAATAACTCAAGACACCACCCAAGTAGACCTGACTGAACAGACTGAGCGTCTGAAAAATCAATTTGGGGATTTTGCCTATGCGGCCACCCAGCCTTCTTGGACTGAGGAGACTACGGTTCTGGAAAATGATTTTTTGTCTTTAGTGATCAGCAATAAAGGGGGGTACATAGTTTCGGCGCAATTAAAAAACGAGACGCAATATCAAGGCGCTCCAGTTTATTTGATTAGAGATGGAAACAGTGGCTTGGATTTAAAATTCCAAGCGCAAAATAGACTGCTTTCCACAGCAGAGATGTATTTCGAGCCTAATTTGACAAGAGACGGCGAAGATCAGGTTCTTTCTATGAAGCTTAAAACTTCAGAACAAGACTACTTGGAATATATCTATCGCTTACCGGCTTCGGATTATATGCTTGGGTTTGATATCGTCACGCGCGGCCTTGAGGAGGTTATCGAATTTGATCAGCCCATAGAGCTTAATTGGTCTTTAAAGGGTTATCGTCAGGCCAAAAGCATCAGCTATGAAAATCGTTATTCGCGATTGACCTATGCGTTTGACAACGGAAATGAGTTTGATAAATTAGGACCCGTGGGGTCCGATGAGGCCAGCGAGCGCGGTGTAACCTGGATCAATTTTAGACAGCATTTTTTCAGCAGCATGCTGCTTACAGATAGTCCTTTTCAGGAGGTTGGTCTTTACTCAGATGATTTAGTAAAAGACGAAACCATTGACACTACCTTTACAAAAGCCTATCGTGCAAAGGTGCAACTGACGCCAAAAAATAATCGTTTGGACCAAGCCATGAGTCTTTACTTTGGTCCTACAGATTATAAAGTATTCAAGTCTTACGATAAGAATTTGGACGAGGCGATGCCCTTGGGATGGGGTATTTTTGGTTGGATAAATAAGTATATAATTTTTCCAGTCTTTGGCTTTTTAAGCCAATGGTTTCCAGCGGGAATTGCCATCATCTTACTCACCGTCTTTTTCAAATTATTGCTCTCTCCAGTTCAGTACAAGCAATATGTTTCTCAAGCTAAACTCAAAGTATTGAAGCCTGAGATGGACGAGATTCGCAAGAAATATGAGGGCAATCAGATGAAAATTCAGCAAGAGACAATGAAATTGCAAAATACTGCGGGAGCCTCTCCTTTAAAGGGCTGTCTTCCGGCTCTATTGCAGATTCCTGTCTTTTATGCCTTGTTCACTTTTTTCCCTACGGCCTATGTTTTGCGTCAAAAATCGTTTTTATGGGCAGATGATTTATCAAGTTACGATGTGGTCTTAGAATTACCATTTTCTATTCCATTTTACGGAGATCACGTGAGTTTGTTTCCAATTTTGGCCTCCATTGCGATTTTCTTCTATATGATGATGAGTACGGGGCAGCAAATGCAGCAACAGCAACAACCGGGTATGCCGAACATGAAGTTTTTGATGTACTTGTCGCCTGTATTTATGCTGGTCTTTTTCAATAACTACGCCAGTGGACTATCCTTGTATTATTTTACTTCCAATGTGATTACCATTGGGATTATGCTCGTGATAAAAAACTTTATCATCGATGAGGATAAAATCCATGCGCAAATACAAGAGACCAAAAAGAAGCCTAAAAAGCAAAACCGTTTTCAAAAGAAAATGGCCGAGATGATGGAGCAAGCCGAGGCTCAGAAGAAGGCTCAGCAAAAGAAATAACGCGCAGCCTAAGAAGCGATTTTATTTGGTTCTATGGATATAAAACGACACATATTTATCTGTGTTATAGCTTTATTGGTCTTGGGTGGAAGTGCTCAAGCTCAAGAGCAGGTCAATCAATTTGACGAAAATGGTGCTCGTCATGGTCTTTGGAAAAAGTATTATGAGGGGACCAATCAACTGCGTTATACGGGGACCTTTAACCATGGAATAGAGATTGGTGTTTTTAAATATTACTGCCAAAGCTGTGGGGATCAGGTGGTGGTCATAAGGGACTTTGATTCAATTCCTGGAACTTGTGCTGTTACTTTTTATACCGATCGTGGTCAACTGGTCGCACAAGGGCGAATGCAAGATCAAAAGCGAATAGGGCCTTGGGTCACTTATCACAAGGGTGGTAAAACCATTATGACTAAAGAGCACTACATCGACGATTTACTCGATGGGGTTAAAAATACCTATTACCCCAATGGTCTGCTTGCGGAATCTTGTACTTATCAAAAAGGAATACTTCAAGGTAGATGTTCTTATTATGGTCCTGGGGGTCAATTAATCAAGACCTTTACCTTTGAAAATGTTCAATTGCATGGTCCAGTGGAGTTTTATGATTTGTCAGGGAATCTGGAGCGCACGGGTATCTACAGTCGTGATAAAAAATCTGGCGTTTGGAAAACCTATGTCAATGGCGTTGTAACTCAGGAAGAAGACTTTAATGATCAAAAACGATCCAATGAGCGCTAGATTAAATAAACGGGTCGTTGTGGGACTCAGTGGCGGCGTTGATTCGAGTGTCGCGGCCTATTTGCTTAAAGAGCAAGGCTATGAGGTTTTGGGTTTATTTATGAAAAACTGGCACGATGACAGCGTGACAATTTCAAACGAATGTCCCTGGCTCGAAGACAGTAATGATGCCATGCTTGTGGCCCAGAAACTAGGGATTCCTTTTCAAACTGTCGATTTAAGCACACAGTATAAAGAACGCATCGTGGACTATATGTTCCGTGAATATGAAATGGGCCGTACCCCTAATCCCGATGTATTGTGCAATCGCGAGATAAAATTTGATGTGTTTTTGGAGATAGCTCAAGGACTCGGCGCTGATTATGTCGCCACGGGACATTATTGTCAAAAGCAGACCTCTGAAATTAATGGAACCCCAGTACATCATCTCTTGGCGGGGGCTGATGGCCAAAAAGACCAATCTTATTTTTTGTGTCAATTAACACAGGATCAGCTTTCAAAGGCACTTTTTCCGATTGGTCATCTTCAAAAAGATGAGGTCCGGGCTATAGCTAAAGCACAAGGGTTAATTACCGCCGAAAAACGAGACTCTCAAGGACTATGTTTTATTGGTAAGGTCCGATTACCCGATTTTTTACAACAGCAGCTCAAGGCAAAAAAGGGTGAGATTATAGAAATTCCCGAAGATAGTGCACATTACCAAAATGGTCCTGAAAACGGGGCTTCTCAAGAACATTGGCACGAATATTGGCGCAGACCATTTCGGTATGAGCCTACTAATGGAACCATCGTGGGAACCCATCAAGGCGCTCACTTTTTTACCATAGGTCAACGCAAGGGTTTAGCGGTAGGGGGCAAGGAGGAACCACTTTTTGTTTTAGCCACAGATGTCGCAGAAAATATCATTTATGTAGGTCAAGGAAAAGCCCACCCTGGTCTAAAGCGCCGCGGCCTTCGTGTGCGTACAAATGAAGTTCATTGGATCAGACAGGACCTGCGCTTGTCCTCTGGTCAGGAACTCAAAGTAATGGCGCGCATCAGATATCGTCAGCCCTTGGAATCTGCGCAATTATTCCAAAAGGATTCCGGTCTTTATGTTATCTTTGAGAGAGAACAGACCGCCATTAGTTCTGGACAGTTCGTTGCTTGGTATCATGACAATGAACTTCTAGGCAGTGGAGTAATCGAATAAACATGAAATATTTTTTGACATTAATGGGTTTGCTGATTGGATTATCAGGGCAAGCCCAAATTCAAGATGCCTGGATTTATTTTTCGGATAAAGAAAATGTAGAGGCTTCAATCAATAATCCAATAAGCATTTTGACTCAAGAAGCCTTGGATCGCAAAGCGCTACATTCGGTGGTTATCGATGCGCGTGATGTTCCTGTAACAGAGGCATATATACAGGAGGTCAAAAATAGCCCTGGCATTACTTATTGGGCTAAGTCAAAATGGATGAATTGTGTTTATGTTCAGGGGACAGTCAATGATCTTGAAGCTTTACTTGATTTGCCGTACGTGGTCGGTATTGAGTATGCTGATAAAGATTTAAATTTCCCAAATCCACAGCCGGTTTCGGATAAATTTAAGGTGCTTATAGACCCCCAGAGTCGGGTTGAGTACAATTACGGCGCCGCCGCAAACCAAATCGAGATGATCTCTGGCGATTATCTACATCAGCAAGAGTTCACCGGTGAGGGGATGATCATTGCGGTCATGGATTCGGGCTTTCCAAATTTCACTTCAAACCCAGGTTTTGCGCATATAGTCGATAACGGAAGACTGCTTGGGACTTTTGATTTTTATTCGAGAACAACTGATGTCACTGGGACAGGGTCACATGGAATACAAACCACCAGTGATATTGGCGGGTATTTGGATAACCAATTTGCGGGCACAGCTCCTGATGCTTCATTTTATTTGTTCCGTACAGAATATGGCCCCTCCGAAAACCCGCGTGAAGAAGCTTGGTGGGTAGAAGCCTTAGAGCGTGCCGATAGCTTAGGTGTAGATGTCGTAAACACTTCCCTGGGTTATCAAGCCTATGATAACGCAAATTATGATCACAGTTATGAAGACCTCGATGGTGTGACGACCTTCGCAGCCCGAGGGGCGAATTTGGCCTATGAAAAGGGAATGGTTTTGGTCACCTCTGCCGGCAATCAAGGGAACAGTTTTGGGACTGTTGCCACGCCTGCCGATGCTATAGGACTTTTGGCTGTCGGTGCCGTAAATAATCTAGGGAATTATGTCTCGTTTAGCTCTCGTGGGCCTACTGTAGATGGCCGTATCAAGCCGGACGTTATGGCGAAAGGCCAGAGCGCCGCGGTGATTTCTTCTTCAGGTGATGTGGATTTTAGTAATGGTACCTCATTCAGTTCGCCAATAATGGCGGGAGCGGTAAGTTGCCTTTGGCAAGCGTTTCCCGAAACAACAAATGCTGAATTAATGCAGGTAGTACGCGAGTCAGCGCATCTTTTCAATAATCCGACGGATCAGATGGGTTATGGGATACCAAACTTTGAATTGGCATTTAATACCTTGACGTTGCTCGCTCAAAACGATCATCTTCTCAAGCGTCAAGCCGCACTGTCCCCAAATCCTGTTAATGAATCCTTTAGTGTGCTTTTACCCTCAGAGGTAGATTACGCCCAACTTGAGGTTTACAATGTTTTAGGTCAGTTTATCGAGTCCCTCGAGGTTCGGGCTTCTCAATCACAGATTCCTGTAACGCATTGGAATAAAGGAGCTTATTTGATTAAATTGATTTTACCTTCTGAACAAGTCCAATCGTTTAAATTGATTAAGGCTTAAATGAAAAATCGCGTTACGGAATTATTCTCGATCAAATATCCCATTGTTCAAGGGGGGATGATTTGGAATAGTGGATGGCGTTTAGCGAGTGCAGTAAGTAATGCAGGGGGACTAGGATTGATTGGTGCCGGGTCCATGTATCCTGAAGTTTTAAAACTACATATTGAGCGGTGCAAAGCGGCAACCAATAAACCATTTGGCGTAAATGTACCCTTGTTATACCCCAATATCGAGGAGATAATTGAATTGATTCTAGAGTATAATGTCCCCATTGTATTTACTTCAGCGGGAAATCCCGCCACGCATACCGCTCGACTCAAGGCAGCAGGAATTACAGTGGTTCACGTAGTAAGCAGCACTAAATTTGCTTTGAAAGCTGAAGCGGCTGGTGTTGATGCGATCGTCGCAGAGGGCTTTGAAGCTGGAGGACATAACGGTCGTGAAGAATCGACCACACTCACTTTAATCCCTTCGGTGCGTCGCGCTACAGATTTGCCGCTTATTGCTGCCGGGGGCATTGCCACAGGCGAGGCCATGTTAGCCACCATGATTCTAGGGGCAGACGGGGTTCAAATGGGCAGTCGTTTTGTGGCCTCAGAGGAGAGTAGTGGACATCAATTGTTTAAAGATCTTGTGGTTGCTGCTGGAGAAGGCGCCACAGAGTTGACCCTTAAAGAATTGACTCCGGTACGCCTTTTGAAAAACAAATTTTTTCAAGATTTAAAGAAACTTTATCAGTCTGGTGCGTCAATAGAGGAGTTGCGTGCCCATTTAGGGCGGGCCCGCGCGAAGCGCGGGATGTTCGAAGGTGACCTGGAAGAAGGTGAACTTGAAATAGGACAAATCGCCAGTATGATTGATGCGGTTAAACCGGCGGCATCGATTATTGAAGAAATTATGGCCCAATATCACCAGGCACTGAGGAGCTTACCGCCCCGTTTTAGCTTGGATCAGTAATTGGTGCAACCTGCGCGCTGTTTGTGCCAGAAAGGGGAGCCCAATAGAATCGTATTCATAAACATTGTCATTGAATATTTTATTTTCGTTCACCAATAGAGTTGCTCCTAAAATGTAATGCAAGTCGTGTTTTGTGTCCACGACATAGGCGACATCCGTGAGCGTGCCATAGGCATAACCAACTTTGTTGTGCAGGCGCAATGCGAGGTCGATACGTTCATTTGAGTCTCCGAGAAAAAAGAATTTTACATAGCCGTCTGGATATTCAGTTTCGTCATAACCCTGTTTTCTTGGAACGCTCATCATAATGGTCTTTACAAAGGCTTCAGTATTTTTGGACCACTTAAACGGTCTGGGATCCTCAGTACTTTCAAGCGGATACAAATGCTCCATAAATTCCATCATGCTTGAAAGTGGAAAATAATTTTTATAACTAAAATCCATTGGTTGTTCATTCAATAGGCCCTCATCCAAATAGCCAATACCTTTTTGCGTTCCCGCAACAAGTAAAGAATCTAAAGGTTGATCGGGCCCCGCTTGGAATGTGCGCGTCCCCTGAGCTGTTTCAAAAAAATACTTCGGATGTTCTTGTGCCGCAGCATCGCTTACAGAGAGGCGATGCGCCAGACGAAAAGGGCCGATATTCAACGCGGCAATTCTTTGGTTGACATAATCCCGACCAAGAAGATCATAGAGCCGATTAAACGCTTGATTATCACTCACGGCAAAAATATGGATGAGGTCTTGAGCAATGCTGTGTGTTGTGCTGTCGTTTTCGATTCGATAAGGGGTTATGATGCTAATATCTGGTTGCAGTTCCGTCCATTCAGCAGCCAAAATGGCCACGGGTAATTTTACAGTACTCGCTGGGTAAAAATATTGTCCCTTGCTGTAGTCCACACCGCTGCGCTGGAGCCCCGGAGGAGTCGCTTGATTTTCATCATTAGCAGTAGTGTCCTTTGGAAGAATTAACTCAATGTGTAATTCATGATTTTCAGCTTGCGCCATAACCCTCTGGATGGCCCAATCCTCCCCCTTGAGGGTTTTGAGTAAAACATCTTTGGTGTCTTTTTGAGCTGGGTGATGACATCCGCCGATGAGGATCATGAACAAACCGAAAACGGCAAGTCCTTTGCGGTAAGAGTTTATCGACTTAACCATGAAATTAATTCTTGTTCTTCAAAGGCTAAATCCCAGCTGTTATGGTCGACCCCTGGATAAAGAGTCCACTTCGTTTCTATGCCTTTTCTTCTGAGTTTTTGATAAAGCTTTTGAGCGTATTTTGGGAGCACAACTTGATCTTCTTCTCCGTGAAAAAACCAAATAGGCGTTTGCCCCATTTGACGAGCGAGCGCTTTGTGCCCCCCGCCACAGATGACAAAAGCCCTTTGATAATACTCTGGCCGTCGGCGCAATAGTTCCAAGGTGCCCATGCCGCCCATAGAGAGTCCGCCAATTTTTATTTTAGCTTTATCGATCTTCTGAGCGATGACCACGCTGTCGATTAATTTCTCTAAAATATCGAGTACTCTATTGGTTTTGAGATTTTTAGGATAATGGTATTTTCTCCCCGTTTTTGTTATTTCGCTATATCCGTTGTGCCAACTCAGGTCCTCAGGACATTGAGGGACTAAAACTACAGTGTTATGGTCTTGGGCCATGCGTTTGAAAAACTCCGCTCCATGTTTTAATTGTGCTTTATTGTCCGAACCACGCTCACCGGAACCATGTAAAAAGACCAGCAGCGCTTTATTATTTGTTGCCTCAACCCGTTTTGGGTCCGCTTCATTTTGGGGCAGAAACAATTGGAATGGCAAATGTGTTATCGCAGAATCCTGATTTGTTTGGGTCTGAGCGTTAATTGATGAAATACAAAGGGCAAGGCTAAAAAAAACTATAAATTTTTGCATTTTTTATGTGTTGTGCTTGAAGAACCGAGTGCCGTTATGACTGCTCAATGCCAATAAATAGCGTTGGCTAAAAATTCAAGAAAAAAGGTACTAATTTTTTTAGTCTTATTGGTTTAAAATATCGCCGATTCCCCTGCTGTCAATATTACATTTATTATTTTTGTGCTGCGTTACAAAAGACGAAAGTATGAATTTACATGAATATCAAGGAAAGGAAGTTTTAAATAGTTTTGGTGTTGATATACAGCGCGGAATTGTCGCTCAGACTTCTGAAGAAGCGGTTGCAGCAGCGAAAAAACTCACTGAAGAAACAGGAACTTCTTGGCACGTAATCAAGGCTCAAGTTCATGCCGGAGGCCGTGGAAAAGGAGGCGGAGTGAAGCTCGCCAAATCTTTGGAGGACGTGGCACGTATTTCTGGTGAAATCATCGGAATGCAATTGATTACCCCACAAACTTCAGCTGAGGGTAAAACCGTACACCAGGTTTTAGTCGCGGAAGATGTTTATTACCCCGGGGCGAGTGAGCCACAAGAATTTTATATCAGTGTCCTACTCAATAGAGCCACTGGACGCAATATGATTATGTATTCTACCGAAGGGGGAATGGATATCGAAACGGTTGCTGAGCAAACGCCTGAGTTGATTTTTACTGAAGAAATCGATCCTGCTGTTGGCCTTCAGGGTTTTCAAGCCAGAAAAATTGCTTTTAACCTTGGTCTGAGTGGTCAAGCCTTTAAGCAGATGACAAAATTTGTCGCTGCTTTATACCAAGCTTATGTGGGAAGTGATGCGTCACTCTTTGAAATAAATCCAGTCCTTAAAACAAGCGATGACCGTGTCATTGCGGTTGATGCTAAAGTAACTTTGGACGACAACGCCTTATACCGTCACAAGGATTATGAAGCGCTTCGAGATATTCGTGAAGAAAACCCAGTTGAAGTAGAAGCTAAAGCGGTAGGTTTAAATTACGTTGATTTAGACGGAAACGTAGGGTGTATGGTTAACGGCGCGGGCTTAGCCATGGCGACAATGGATTTGATTAAGCAAGCAGGTGGTGAACCGGCTAACTTTTTAGATGTCGGAGGGACTGCAGATGCTGAGCGTGTAGAAACCGCCTTTAATTTGATACTAAAAGACCCCAATGTCAAGGCCATTTTGGTCAATATTTTTGGAGGAATTGTCCGTTGTGATCGTGTCGCGCAAGGTATTGTGGATGCTTATAAAAATATGGGGACCATTGAAGTGCCTATTATTGTAAGATTACAAGGTACCAACGCTGACATTGCCAAGAAATTAATCGACGAAAGTGGGCTCGATGTTCATTCAGCGATTGAGTTTCAAGAAGCTGCTGATAAGGTACAAGCAGTACTGGCTTAATCTTGGGAATCTTTTAACGTCCGTTAACAATTAATTGGCAAAAGACCATTGATTTTGGCATGATATTTTCAATAACCAAGACAACAATAGAAGTGATGTTTCATTGTTGTTAGTTAAATTGGTTAGTTAGTTGAAAAAACCGCACGACGCAAATGCAGACTGCGGTTTTTTTATGTTTGACCCGCCCGATGAACTCAATCCTCAGGGGTCTGTACTCAAACTTATAATGCCAATAATTGTTCTAATTAAAATCTTGATCTAAGTCTGAGGCTGAATATGGGGTGTTATCAGAGTCCGTTAAGCTTTCCTGTAGTTTAGCCACTTCTTCACGAGTCAGATGCCGCCATTCGCCAGTAGGTAAATCATCTAAGGTTAAATTCATGATCCGTACACGCTTTAGAGCAACGACCTCATAATTTAGATACTCGCACATTCGCCGAATTTGTCGATTTAGCCCTTGAACCAAAATGATTTTAAACACAAAGCGACTGACGCGCTGAACCTCGCAGGGTTTAGTGACGGTATCCAAAATGGGAATGCCTCGACTCATCCGCTGAATAAATTCAGTGCTAATCGGCCGATCAACACGAACGATATATTCTTTTTCATGTCGGTTTCCAGCACGAAGAATTTTGTTGACAATATCTCCATCGTTAGTCATTAACAATAAGCCCTCACTGGGTTTATCCAGGCGCCCTACGTGAAAAATACGTTCTGAGAAATTTATAAAATCGACCACATTGCCCTTAACTCTTTGGTCTGTTGTGCAGGTAATTCCTACCGGTTTGTTGAGCATGAGATAAACGTCGCTCTTGGGTCCACCAATAATTTCCCCATTGATTTTTATGACATCGCCTGGCATGACCCGATCTCCTAGGCGCACAGGTTGATCATTTAGGGTCACTAGGCCCTGCTCAATCAATTCATCTGCCTTGCGTCGAGAGCAGTAGCCGCTATCGCTAATCGCTTTGTTTAATCTTTTTGAGGCTTCAGGATAACTCATTATTCCGATAAGTGTTTTTGTAAGACTTTCAGGGTGTCTCTGTGTTTGGCTGCAGCCATAAAATCTAAGGCCTTAGCCGCTTCTTCCATCGATTTTCTCGTCTCGCGAATCTTCTTTTCAATTTCCGGCTTATTTAAGTAGGCCATTTCATTTTCCGTGACAACGCTAGGCGTGCTTATGAGCGTGTCATTGGTTTTACGCTTGGTCAAAGCATTGTCCAAACTCTTTTTTATCGGGCTTGGAGTAATTCCATGAGCTTTATTATAGGCCATCTGTTTTTCACGTCGATAATTCGTGGCATCAATGGTCGCCTGCATACTTTTGGTAATTTTATCGGCGTAAAGAATGGCCAATCCATCCACGTGTCGGGCGGCGCGCCCTATGGTCTGGGTCAAAGAACGGGCGCTGCGCAGAAATCCTTCTTTATCTGCGTCTAAAATTGCCACTAAGGAAACTTCAGGCAGGTCAAGCCCTTCGCGCAGTAAATTTACGCCCACCAAAACATCAAATAGCCCCAAACGCAAATCCTGCATAATTTCAACCCGTTCTAAAGTATCCACATCGCTGTGGATATATCGACAGCGGATTTGAATGCGCGTTAAATATTTCGTGAGTTCCTCCGCCATGCGTTTGGTTAAGGTTGTAACTAAAACCCGTTGGTCTTTGTCAACACGTAATTGAATTTCTTCGAGTAAATTATCAATCTGATGAGCACTAGTACGAATGTCGATCGGGGGATCTAAAAGCCCCGTGGGGCGTATGATTTGCTCGACATAGACTCCGGCAGAGCGTTCTAACTCGTAATCTGCAGGGGTGGCGCTGACATAAATAACTTGGTTCTGTAGCGCCTCAAATTCTTCAAATTTAAGGGGGCGGTTATCCATAGCGGCTGGAAGTCTGAACCCGTAATTGACCAAATTCTCTTTTCGACTGCGGTCTCCACCGTACATAGCACTGACTTGCGGTATGCTCACATGACTTTCATCGACGACCATTAAATAGTCTTCTGGAAAATAATCCAAAAGGCAGAAGGGCCTGGTCCCAGGAGCACGTTGATCCAAATAGCGCGAATAATTTTCAATACCACTACAATACCCGAGTTCTCGAATCATTTCCAAGTCAAAATTTGTTCGTTCCTCAAGTCGTTTTGCTTCTAAATGCCGTCCTGTTTCTTTGAAGTATTCTATTTGTGCCACCAAATCATCTTGTATTGATTTTATGGCATTTTGAAGAACATCTTGGGAGGTGACGAACATATTAGCAGGGTAGATCGTTACGCGGTCAAAGCTGCGCAAGATGTTCATACTTTGCGGGTCAAAACATTCAATCTCTTCAATTTCATCACCGAAAAAATGGATGCGAAAGGCCTCATCAGCATAACCCGGAAAAATATCTACAGTATCGCCTTTAATGCGAAATCTACCATGTAAGAATTCCGTTTCGGTTCGTGCGTAAAGGCTTTGAACCAATTGATGCAAGAGTTTGGTCCGTGAGATGATTTGCCCTTGCTTTAATTCAATAACATTTTTTTTGAATTCAACAGGATTTCCAATACCGTAAAGACAAGATACAGAGGCGACCACCAAGACATCACGCCGTCCTGAAAGTAGTGATGAGGTCGCACTCAGACGTAATTTTTCAATTTCATCGTTAATAGAAAGGTCCTTTTCTATATAGGTGCCGCTACTCGGGATATAGGCTTCAGGCTGATAATAGTCGTAGTAAGAGACGAAATATTCAATGGCGTTTTCTGGAAAAAACATTTTAAACTCGCTGTAAAGCTGCGCGGCAAGTGTTTTATTATGGGCCAAAACCAATGTTGGCTTTTGAACTTGAGCCACCACATTGGCTACAGTAAAGGTTTTACCGCTTCCAGTTACTCCGAGCAGCGTTTGTTGCTCCACCCCTTGATTCAATCCTTCGGTTAGTTGTTCTATTGCCAAAGGTTGATCCCCGGTAGGAGTAAAATCGCTGCGGAGTTTAAAGGCCATGATGCTAATAAAGTTGATCTAAATCATAGTCGTCTAAATGATCCATGTCACCAAATTCGTCGTCTGAATCATCACCAAAATCAAAATCGGCATCTGAGGCATCAACCCCTTCAAACTCAGTTGTTGGTGGTTCTTCAGGCAATTGCCCATGTGCAAATATCAAATTTGGATAATCCACGCCGTCTGCTTCCTCGGCAATTTCAGCGAGTTCGACCATAAAGGTCCAATAATTTAGAAAATCGTAGACGTAAATCATTTTGGTTTGCTGCTCATCCAGTATTTCGTGGAGCGCAGTCTCACCCATAGTTCTTTTTTCGTCCATGCCCTCGCTCATGTCGAACAGTGGAAATTCTTCTTCTTGTGTCCAGTCGTCATTACTGAGGTAGAAAGACGCCATTTCTTGACCGCCAAAGCCAAAGGCTTGGGTAATACTGTTGTGAAAATCTTCTAGACTTTGGTCGTGACGCAGTTCTAGATCACGGAAGATGTCCTCTTTAGCATTGAGGATAACACGAAAACGATAAACCATAATGAGCAATTTATTGAGTTCAAAAGTACGCTTTATTCAAGAAAATAAGCGGTCAATGCAGTAAATACCAAAAGCCATTTTTCTTGCGATTTGGTATCTAAGAGCACAAGCTAGGGTTTTAGTTTGCCTGAGCGTATTTAAATCGATGCCAAGTTAGGGTCATGAGGGCCAACAAGACGAAAGCCATGACTTGGTGTGCCAGCCCTAAAAACAACGGAACTTGCCATAATAACGTCAGGACCCCCAATAGAAATTGAACACCGACTCCAACCAAGATACCATAGGCCAGGCGTTTGTGCTGCAATCTCGTGCCGTGTTTTAATCCGAGATAAGCCACACGACCAATCAAGAGCACCACGATATAAGCCAATGTTCTATGGACAAATTGAACCCCACTTTTTCCTTCGACAAAATTTTTCCAAGTCGGATTGAGCTCTTGGGTAACCGATTCGTGCATCCATAGGCCATCGTTCATAAACGGCCAGTGATTGTGTAACCAACCTGCGTCAAGTCCAGCCACAAAGGCTCCCCAGATAATTTGAATAACAAGAAAACCATAGGCCGCTTTGACCCAGCCGCCCCATTTAGACCAAAGATTTTTGTTGAGTTGCCCTCCGGGATAAATTAAGCCCAAAGCCACCCAAAAGGTCGCTGCAAAGGTTAAAAAGGCCGTAGTGAGGTGCATGGCCAGTCTGTAGTGGCTTACATCAGGACGATCTACAAGACCGCTTTTTACCATAAACCAACCCAAAAACCCTTGTAACGCCCCTAAGGACATTAGTCCGAGACATAGACGAATGGTCTTGGCACTCAACCGTTTTTTGATGAGAAAATAAATAAAAGGTATGATAAACACCAGACCAATAACTCGGCCAATTACACGGTGAATCCACTCCCAGAAAAAAATGTCTTTGAACTCCTCAAGATTCATTTTGTGATTTATTTTCTGGTATTCAGGGTATTGTTTGTACAAATCAAAAGCCGCTTGCCACTCCTCAGCATTTAATGGAGGAATGGTGCCTGCAATCAATTGGTAGTTGGCGATGGACAGACCAGAGTGGGTTAATCGCGTAATTCCCCCGACAATGACCATTATAAAAATTAAAAAACAACCGCTGAGCAGCCAGTAAATAACCGATTTATGCACCTTCATACTACTATTGTTCATCTTTCTTTCGTTCATAGTTCTCTTTCTGTAGTTCATACCAATTCAAGTGGATGTAACTGTGTTCGCCGGGATAAGGCGCATGCTTTAAATAATTGAAATTAAGCTTTCGCAAGACCCCCATTGAGCCAAAATTAAAGGCAAAACTAAAGGCCACGATTTTTTCAAAGTCAAAATTTTTAAAACCCCAATCCAGAATTACCCTACCGGCCTCTGTGGCAATACCTTGTCCCCAGTAATCAGGCAGGAACCGATAACCAAGATCAGGCGCGTTAAGCTCAGGCAAGTGCTTTAGACCAGAAAATCCGATGAGTTCATTGCTGGATTTAACCACAACAGCCATACGGGCATAGCCGTATTGTTCATATTCCTTGAGCCAAACCTCTTGAATAATTTCTTGTGCTTTTTCTATGGTATAAATGCCAACATCCCCGGTGAGCTCTTGTGTTCTGTTTTCTGAGCCAAAACGCACTACAGCGGCGGCATCCTCCATCGCAAAGGGACGAAGAATCAGACGTGGCGTTTCAATTATGGGCGGTTGATTCATACCAATGGTTTTAAACCGAGTTTGGCTGCTTTTTCGAGCATGAATGATTTTGCCTGGTCGTAGTCGTTAGAAATCTCTCCCTCCAATATGGCTTCCTTGATGGCTTCTTTGATCAATCCAATTTCACGAGAGGGACTCAATCCAAAGGTCTTCATGATTTCTTCCCCGCTTATGGGCGGTTGAAAATTCCTGACGTGATCACGTTGCTCCACCTCAACCACTTTTTCCCTTACTCTTTTGAAATTTTCATGATAACGTCTAAAGCGTTTTGGGTTCTTAGTGGTGATATCCGCTTCACAAAGGGTCATTAGGGATTCTAAATCCTCACCAGCGTCAAAAAGCAGTCGACGCACTGCACTATCGGTAACCTCTTGAGCGATCACAATCGGGCGAGAACTCATGGCAACCATCTTTTGGACAAATTTCATTTTTTCGTTCAGCGGCATTTTAAGTCGCTTGAACAGTTTGTAGACCATTTTTGACCCCACAAATTCATGGCCATGAAAAGTCCAGCCCGCCTTTTGGTCAAAACGTTTGGTTGGAGCCTTGCCAATATCGTGCAATAAGGCCGCCCAACGAAGCCATAAATCGTCACTGTATTGAGCCATATTGTCCACGACTTCTAAGGTGTGCCAAAAGTTATCTTTGTGGGTTTGCCCTTCTTTTTCTTCGATTCCTTGCAGGGCCATAAGTTCGGGAAATACTTCAGCCATAAGTCCCGTTTGATGCATGAGGCTCAACCCAATTGACGGGATGGGTGAGGCCAAAATTTTATGGACTTCATCCACAATGCGCTCCTTTGAAATAATCGATAATCGCGCAGCATTTCGTTTTATGGCCGCTAGAGTTTTCTCCTCAATGACAAATTTCAATTGTGAGGCAAAACGAACTGCGCGAAGCATGCGCAAAGGATCATCACTAAACGTCGTATCGGGATCAAGAGGCGTAATCAACAGTTTTTGATCTAAGTGTGTGAGCCCATCAAATGGATCAAGCAAGCGACCAAAATTGTCAAGGTTACAACTCAGCGCTAAGGCGTTGATGGTAAAATCACGTCTATTTTGATCATCGACTAAACTTCCGGGGGAAACCGAGGGATTTCGGCTTTCGTGCGCGTAAGACTCTTTGCGTGCACCGACAAACTCCAAAGTCATGCCTTGGGTTTGTAGCATGGCGGTACCATAATTTTTAAAAATTTGAACCTTAGGTCGGTTAGGTAGATTTTGGGCGACCGCTTTAGCGAGCTCGATCCCTGAGCCCACGGCTACAAAATCAATATCCTTGGCGTTGTCTCGTTCTAAAAGGGCATCCCGGACATAACCCCCTATGACATAGGTCTCTAAACCCAACTGATCCGCCACACGGGCTACGGTCTGGAATACAGGGTGTTTTAAGGCTTTGGCTGCACGATTGAGAACAGGCATCAGTCACGAATTATCTGAACAGTTCCGTCGTTTTTTAACTTAATAATTGCCGAGGGGGGTCCGTTCTTTTTATTGCGCTCCAAATTTACGACATAGTCCACGCCCTCCAAAATTGCGGGGTCGATTTCTTGAAAGGATTTAGGGCTCGGTTGACCACTGATATTGGCCGAGGTTGAAACGATAGGTCGCTTGAATTTGTGAATTAAATTTTTTGAAAAATCATGTCGCGTAACCCGTACCCCGAGGGATTCATCTTCCGCTAAAAGATTTTGCGCCACACGGATGGGTTTGTCGTAAATAATCGTGGTGGGTTTGACCGCATACTTCAAGATATCGTAAGCCACTTCAGGAATATCAGACACATATTGGTTGAGCATTCTAAAGTCAGAAACCATACAAATCAGCGCTTTGGCATCTGACCTTTTTTTAAGGGCGTAGACCCGCTCGATGGCATCTGGGTTCGTCGCATCACAACCAATTCCCCAAATCGTATCAGTGGGATAAAGAATTAAACCGCCCTTTTTTAGGGTGACCATGGCTTGAGTAATTTCTTGTTTTAAATGTTCGTCTGCGCTCATCGTTACGTTAGTTCTGTATTTTGTTAGTTCTGTGATATGATGGTTATGAAATGGGATCAATCGATAAATAATCAAAGACTTTTTTGGCAAAATCTTTATTGATAGCGCGGCACTCCTCTAAAAGCCCATCGTATTTGACCGCCTTTTTCAGTTCCTGCTTAAAGGCGTCAAAACTGGTTATCGGTACGGGGTATTTGAAGTCAAGAAATTTGGTTGTGGTGGGGATGACCAAAACCTTGCGTTGCATCATTAAGGCCCAATACATGGCATGATAGCTGTCTGTGACAAGGGTTTCACAGGAGCCGATGAATTGAATCATTTCATTGAGATCCGTAGCGTTATGGCTGCTCGGGATATCGCTCAATAATTCTTGCCGCTCCTTGTTTTGGGCTGATTTTTTACCCATTAAAACACCGAATTCGTGTTTTGGGACGATTTCTTGGTCAAAAATAGGATGCAGACAACTGACACAAGGGACCCAAGTGCCAGGGGCGCTGTAATCGCGCAAGCCTATCATGCCAAACTTGCTCAAGTCAACTTGGTAGTGTGCGGGAGCTTTGAACGTATTCCAGTCTGGGTCATTGTGTCCCGGGCCCCAGAGTACGATTTTTTTGCCGCGGGAGCCAAGGGTTTCAAAAAGAGCCATTTGGTGGGCAAAGTGGGGAAGGTTTAGAAGGCCACCACCGCCAATAATTAAATCATGAGTTCGGACCGCCTGAGCCCAATCCCCGCGAACTTTTGCGCTCGTTTTACGCATGTCGCCTATATCCAAAACTTTTTGATGCAGTTCGGGGAAATAAAGATGGGGTGCGCAATAAAAATCACCGACATTGTTGGGGTCATGCCGATGAATATTCAAAACGCCACGATGCTCAATAGGCCCCTTTAAAACAGCTTTTGCGGTCTGCTTTTTTCGAGCATCTCCATCGAGGATTGGCATAATTCCCGCCAATAGCTGTTTTATTTTCATTACTTTCGTTTGTAGGGTAAAGTTAGGGTTAAAAGCCCGGAAATCGAAAACTATTTGCATGACCACTGCGCTTTTAATTAGCACATATAATTGGCCACAGGCGCTCGAACTCGTGCTGCAAAGTCTGAGCCTACAGAGTCAGTTACCCGAGCGTGTCCTGATTGCCGACGATGGATCCGGCGAAGAAACCCGTGCCCTAATTCGGCAGTTTACCCAAACGCTCAAGGTCCCTGTGGATCATATTTGGCATGAGGATCAGGGATTTCGCAAAGCAGCTATTCTAAACAAGGCTATAGCGCAAACCCCGGTGGACTTTATCATTCAAATCGATGGTGATTGTATCATGCACCCTGAATTTGTTGCTGACTATATAAAGGCTGCGCGCAAGCGACAGGTGCTCTCGGGCACTAGGGTGAACATAAAAGATGATTTTTTACCTGAGTTATGGCGTAACAAGAGCACTCAATTTAGGCTATTTCATCCTGGACTGCGCAATGGATTAAGGGCGTTATACTGCCCTTTTATAGGGCGCTTTTACCAGCCTAAAAAGCAATTTTCAAAAAAATTTCGCGGCTGTAATACAGGGTATTGGCGGAAGGATTTTATTGCCATAAACGGATATAATGAGGACTTTGAGGGTTGGGGAAGAGAGGACTCCGATTTGGCTCATCGATTGATGCACCTGGGGTGTAGGATGAAAAGATTAAAACATCGCGCGCTCGTGTATCACATTCCTCATAACATTCGATCAAAGTCTCAACTCGAGCAGAACGATAATTTGGAACAACACACTATAGCGCATCGTGTGGTGCGCATCGAGCGTGGAGTGGATCAATACCACGTTACCCCTTAAGTAAAATCCAGTAACGATGATTGGATACAAATACTATTTTCTTCTTCTAATCCTCCTAATGGGTAGCTCGTGTACTAATGATGATGCGGGGTCAATTGAGCCACCCGATGAGACTGAATTCACTGGTTTTAGTGTAGACGATCATCGTATTTTAAAAAATAACCTTCCCTTTCAAATAAAGGGGGTGGTCTATGTGCCCGGTTATCCAGGCTATTTACCATGGGAAATTGAAAATGCAACAACGCTTCCTCAGGAATTGAGCAACAGTATTGAGGCAGACTTATCCAATATCAAGGCCATGGGGGCCAATACAGTTCGATTTTGGGGTGCCCCTAAATACTGTTATGAAGCACTAAAGAATGTCGGGGATTTGAATTTTATTCAAACGATTTGGATCAAAGGTGATGAGCCGGATTTCCAAAGTGCTGAATTTAAAGAAAGCACCAAGACCTATATTCAAGCGGTAATCGATAGAATTTACTCAGTTTTTAATGATAATCGACCGCCTCTGGTCGCGTATATCATTGGTAATGAACTCAGTGAGTCTAGTATCTTATCGACTAACGCGGCCCATCCTGAAATTACCAATTTTACCGGCAATTATATTGTTACGGATTCTGGCATTACGGCCACGGAGGCTTTTGTTGCCGAAATGGCAGATTTTGCTCGGACCTATGAATATGAGACTTATGGAAATCAGTCCTTACTCTCTTATGCCAATGAAATTCGCACCGCAGAGGTCATCGACATCCCGTTTCTGGATTTTATTTCCCATAACGCTTATTCTTATGCGGTACCCTATTATAGGCCTGGAACGGCTGCGGGAAGCAGTTCGGGTACTCTTTTTCAAGGATGGATCGAAGAAATAAAGGCGAAACATCCAAACATACCCTTACTCATTAGTGAAACCGGATTGAGTGTTTCTCCAAATGCAGGCCAAGTCGGACCTCCGAATTATGGTTATGGCGGAAATACGGAGTCACAGCAGGCCGCAGCTTTACTTCAAAATATTAATGATGTGACCACATCAACCTTGCCTATTGCGGGGGTATGTATTCATGAGTATTTGGATGCTTGGTGGAAATTTGGATTAGAAGATTCGTATACTCAGGACCCCGATGATGTTGAAGAATGGTTCGGGCTCGTCAAATTGAATAATGCAGCGGGTTGGTATACAACCGAGTTTCGCAGTGCCTATGAGGCGATTAAAAACATCTGGTAATTGACCCTCGAAAAATAAAATAGAAACGCGAAGCTCGGGTCCTCTGGGCAACTTATGAGCCTAATCTTAAGCCTTAGAGATTATTGACCACCGCGCTGCAAAAGGTAAAGCTTGACATAGCGTTTGAACACCGAATGGGCATTAATGCTGGCCAAAACATAACCCGGTAGTCCATCGAGAATCCCTAATCGAATGATGTATTGATGCCAAAATCGGTACCAGGGGCGCCAGATGAGTTGCAGGAGTCCTGCTTTTTTACCCCGCTCAAAGGACATTTGTGCTTGTAGCGTACTGTATTGATCCAGTTTTGCGAGATACTCGGGCATGGATTTATAGGTGTGATGGGGTAAACGTGTTTTGAGTTTTCCAGTGCTCCCGTGAACTTCCATGGTTTCATGGACTAAATTCCCATTATAACGGCAAGCGCTTTTTCGTCCTAGTCGAACCACCCAATCCGTTTGAAATCCAGAGTACTTAATTTTTTTACCCATGAAGTAGAGCTGACGTCGGACGTAATAGCCCTCGTGAGTGCCTTGAGCTACGGCTTGTAAAATCTCCTGTTTCAAAGCGGGGAGGACTTCTTCGTCGGGGTCAAAAAAGAGCACCCACTCGTGCTTGACCTGATCAATACCAAAGTTTTTTTGAGCGCTAAAATTGTCAAACGAACGGGTGAACACCGATACATTTTTAAACTTCTGAGCCTTGGCTACTGTATCGTCGTCACTGCCCGAATCCACTAAAACAATTTGGTCCACAAAACTGAGTTGGGTCAAAAATTGCTCAATAATTTGACCCTCGTTTTTGGTGATGACAACAGCGCTGATTTTATGATTGTCGGACAAAGAAATTTCTTTTGTGGTAAAGATAATCAATTTCAAAAAGGACGTGACGCTTCTTAAACCTTGAGGCGCATTATGTCAATAAAAATATCCCTAATTTTACACCCAATACACAAGCAGGTTTATTTGTCATTAGATCACATCGTAATTGCTGAGGATTTTCAAGACCAGAAAGAGGCCTTGATACAGGCTGCTTTGAATTTTGATCAGAGCCAGGCCCCCTTAATCGGAACGGGCGATCGCAATGTGATCAAACGCATTGACATTGGCGGTTGTTCTATGGCGGTCAAGTCCTTCAAACAGCCTAATTGGATCAATCGTTTGGTTTATCGTTACTGGCGAAAATCCAAAGCCCATCGATCTTATCTCTATGCGCATAAACTTAAAGCACTCGGCATTTGCACGCCTCAGCCTGTAGCTTTTATGGAGTCATATGGCGGCGGTGGGATCCAAAGAAGTTTTTATTTTAGCATGAATGTTGCCGCGGATTACACCTTTCGCGATTTAATACATCAGCCCGACCTACCGAACCGGGATAAAATTCTTGAGTCTTTTACGGCCTTTACCTTTGAGCTCCATGAAAAAGGGGTTTTGTTTCAAGACCATTCCCCTGGAAATACCTTGATCAAGTTACAAGACGGGATTCCTAGCTTTTATTTGGTGGATCTAAATCGAATGACTTTTAAACCTTTGACCAAGGCTGAACGCATCCAAAATTTTGCACGGCTCACCCCGCTAAAAGAAATGGTCGATAAAATGAGTGAAACCTACGCCCGCTTAGCCCATTGGAAAGTTGAAGGGCTCAAAGAACAAATGTGGCGCGTTACTGAAGATTTTCAAGAACGCTTTCACCGCAAACGCCGTTTAAAGAAAAAATTGCTGTTTTGGAGAAAGACAACTGATTAAGCCCTTGTAAAGTGAAACTCAAAGAATTCCCCATATCGATTTTCCACGCAGCGCGACTTAATCTGACCGCTCCCGAGCGACTTTTAGCTGGATCCCAGCAGGTTCACGTAATTATTTCAATGACGACTATTCCCTCGCGCCTGAGTAAACTCGCTTTGGTTTTGAGAAGTCTTTTGCAACAAACGGTTCGCCCTGAAAAAATTGTTGTTTGGATGCACCATGAGATGCAGGGGCAAATTCCCAAAGCGGTAAAGTCCCTTTTGGAAAGGACTAAGACGCTTGATTTAATTGAGCTGCGCTACACGCCGCTTAAGTGTTCTCACAAAAAATTAATCCATACTATAAACGAATTTCCTGATCACACGATTATCACTTGCGACGATGATTTCATGTACCACAAAGAATGGTTAAATACTTTATATCAGGACCATTTGGCCTTTCCTAATTCTGTGATTGCCCAGCAGATTCGCTCCATTCAACGTTTTGAAGACGGTCCATTAAAACCCTACAAACAGTGGCGTTATCAACCGGAGTTAAATCAAGATCCGAATTCATTTTTGGCCATAGGCGGCAAAGGCGTCCTTTATCCAAAACAGGCCCTGCACTCAGATTATTCAAATGAATCGCTATTTATGCGATTAGCCCCAAAGGCCGATGACTTGTGGTTTAAGGCTATGGAATTGCGCCAAAACACTCCCGTGCGACGGTGCAGTAAGATCGTCCCTGAGCCTATTCCTATCATGGGGACGCAGAGTTTTTCGCTCAAAAAAGAAAATGTTGATCGCGATTTAAATTTGCAACAGTGGCAAAGTCTGTCGGACCATTTTGACTTGAACGTTTAATTTATTTTCCTATAAAACATTAAGCAATTCTGCGCGCCAAAAGCTTCACTTATTATGGCTATTGTTCTTTACTGCTGTGGCGCAGGCAAAAGGAATTGAGTAACGGGGCAAAGAGATCAAATGTGAAGGCCTGATAAAATTGCTGATGATTTTTGCGCACTTCTTTGTTTGACTGTCCCTGAAATAAATCCGGAGCAAAGTCCTTAAGATGAAGGCCGACATGGGTTTGGCCATCGTCAAAACTATTCCAAGCCGCTTTATTGATCCAAGGGGAAAATAAGGTAAATGTTGGGATGTTTAATGCCTTGGCCATATTCACGGCCCCACCTTCATTGCCCACGAGATAGTGTGCTTGAGATAAAAGGGCTAAAAATTCACGTAGGTTTTGTCCATAGACCTCAGGATGTACGCGGGCACGATTTTTTTCTGGGACCAAAGCGAGTATTTCATCTACTGAGTGCTTTTGATTGGGCACATAGTTCAGCAGGATATGGGTGTTGGGTTGTTGCGCAAGGGCGTCTATAATCTGAGCCATGGTTTGCGCGGGCAATGACTTGTCCAGGCTGCTGCCTAAAATACTCACCATAACCAGAGTCTTACCCCGGTCTAGATTATGGGCGCCTATAATTTCTTGAGCCCAAGAAATTTCCTCTGAGGTTAAATGAATTTTTGGTCTAAATTCAAGGGCTCTTTCTTGAATTTCTGATTCAGGATAAATAAGTCTCAAACGGTCTTCTAGGGCATTGCCGGCAGTGGTATAAACCTGGCTGCTGGGCATTGAGGTCTTGGTGTAGGTCAGTGGGCTGAACCATTTTTTGTGTCCGTAGACCCGTGGAGCCCCTGAGGGCAGAATCATCATTAAACTCTCGAGCTTTCCATAGGCGTCAAGGATTAAATCATATCGCTCTTTTTTGATTTGAGTGAATAAAATGCGCCATTGATTCCAAGATTTTTTTGGGGTGGATAGAATGAATTGGTCAATATCCGGATGTCCTTTTACCACGGCCAGTGTTCCTTGATGAATCGCGTAATGCAATTGAGCCTCGGGATAAAGGGCTTTAAGATGACTGCAAAGCACACTTGAGATCAATACATCGCCAATCATTTTTTGTTGAATGACTAAAATTTTTTTAATCGGCTTTGGGTTCATCAGGACTTAATCTTGTCGTAGCTAAGGTACTTATTTTGCCGTATCTTTGCCCTATGAACACGCCGCAGATATCCGTAGTGATCAGTACTTATAATGCCTTGGAATGGCTGAAAAAAGTTTTATGGGGTTATGCACAGCAGACTTTTAAAGACTTTGAGTTGGTCATTGCCGACGACGGTTCACGTGCCGAGACCGGGGAATATGTAGCGGCCTTTGCACAAGAAACTGGTATTTCTGTGCAACACATTTGGCAAGAAGATGAAGGCTTTCAGAAATCGCGTATCCTCAATAAAGCCTTGGCGGCTTGTCATGCAGATTATGTGGTAATGAGTGATGGTGATTGTATTCCAAGAAAAGATTTTTTAGCCGTGCACTTCAGTCATCGTGAAAAGGGCTATTTTTTATCAGGCGGATACTTCATGTTACCCATGGAAACTTCCAAAGCTATTGATAAAGAGGCCATAGTTTCGGGAGTGTGCTTTGATAAAGATTGGTTACTACAAAAGGGAATGACGTCGACTTTCAAATTTCACAAATTAACCGCTGGTAAGACTTTGGCCAAAATTCTCAATACAATTACACCTACCAATGCCAGTTGGAATGGTCATAATGCCTCAGGATGGAAGTCAGATCTCTTGGCGATCAATGGGTTTGATCAGCGCATGCAATACGGAGGACAAGATAGAGAGCTCGGTGAGCGACTGATGAATTACGGCATCAAAAGCAAGCAAATTCGCTACAGTGCGGTTTGCATTCATTTGGATCATCCCCGCGGCTATAAAAACCAAGAGTCCATAGATAAGAATAGAGCCATACGCAGCACTACACGAAAAGAAAAACGTGTATGGACCGACTATGGATTAGTCAACAAGTAATTTTCGGAGCTATACCGCCACGTTGTACGTTCTCAAGGCGTCGTTCAAGGACGTCTTTTTGTCTGTCGAAGGCTTGCGCGTTCCAATGATAAGGGCACATGGGACTTGATAATTTCCGGCGGGAAATTCTTTGGTATAGCTACCAGGAATCACCACACTGCCTGCGGGAACACGACCGCGCATTTCTTTGGGTTCAGCGCCTGTGACGTCTATGATTTTTGTTGAAGCGGTAAGCACAACATTCGCTCCGAGTACGGCTTCGCGCTCGACATGAACCCCCTCGACTACAATGCATCGCGAACCAATAAAAGCATCGTCTTCAATAATAACTGGGGCGGCTTGTAAGGGTTCTAGAACCCCACCGATCCCGACACCACCACTTAAATGAACGTTCGCGCCAATTTGGGCGCAACTCCCGACAGTGGCCCAAGTGTCCACCATGGTTCCTGAACCGACATAGGCCCCGATATTAACGTACGACGGCATCATGATCACATTAGGCGCGAGATAGGCACCATGTCTGGCAATCGCATGGGGCACGACACGTACATTTTGAGCGGCATAATCCCTTTTCAGAGGAATTTTGTCATGGTATTCAAAAATGCCGACTTCATAGGTGTGCATTTGCTGTATCGGAAAGTAAAGAACAATCGCTTTTTTAACCCATTCATTGACTTGCCATCCTGAATCTGTTGGCTCCGCACAACGCAAAGTCCCTTTATCACATAGGGCAACGACACTGCGAATGGCGTCGATCGTCTCAAGGTCTTTGAGTTGGCTCCGATCTTCCCAAGCACGTTCAATGATGGATTTTAAATGCTGCATTTTGTTTGATTTTTGGCAAAGATACAGTCCCGTTTAATTCGTCCCAACTATTTGGGTTACTATTTAGGAATGCATTATTTTTGCAGACTATGGGCTGTATCGCCGCTATTGATTTTGGGACTAAACGCACTGGAGTGGCTATTACAGACCCGCTAAGAATCGTTGCGTCTGGATTACAAACGGTGGCCACGCAAGATCTGTTGCCTTTTTTAAAGGAACTTTGCGCGCGTGAATCTGTGGAGATTTTGGTCGTAGGGGAGCCCAAACAAAGATTAGGGAACGCCTCATTGGTAGAACAAGATATATTGAAGTTTATTGAGCAGTTTCGCGCATTGTGTCCTGAAGTAGCAATACATCGATTTGATGAGCGTTTTACCAGTAAATTGGCCATGAGGTCGCTCATTGATTCAGGCGTTAGCCGAAAAAAAAGACAAGACAAAGCCCTGATCGATCAAATCAGCGCGACCATAATTTTACAAGACTATCTTAAAACACACTCATGATATACCCAATAGTGGCCTATGGCGATCCTGTTTTACGGAAAAAGGCGCAAGATATTACGGCAGATTATCCCAATTTATCTGCTTTGATAGATGATATGTTCGAGACCATGTATGCGGCCTCGGGGATTGGACTTGCGGCTCCTCAAATTGGTAAATCGATAAGAATATTTATTGTCGACGCGACCCCTTTTGAAGACGACGAAGATCTGTCTGAGGCTGATCGAACGCTTCTGGGTCAATTCAAAAAGGTATTCATCAATGCCGAGATCGTCGAAGAACGCGGAGAGGAATGGGTCTTTAATGAAGGGTGTTTGAGTATTCCTGATATTCGTGAAGATGTGTTTCGAAAAGATGAGATTACCATAAAATATTTGGACGCTGACTTTAAAGAACACGAAGAAGTTTTTTCAGGCATTGCGGCCCGAATCATTCAGCACGAATACGATCATATTGAAGGGATTTTATTTACCGACCATCTTTCGGCCTTAAAAAAACGGATGATTAAGGGAAAACTGACCCAAATTTCAAAAGGCCTTGTGCGCGCTGATTACCGAATGAAATATCCCTTGGCCAAAAAGAAGCGATAGGGGATTTGGAAAATTCCAATAGGTCGATGATATTTGCCGGCTGTAAATAAAACACTGATGAGTTTAGAAAAAATAATATCTGTAGCGGGGAAGCCTGGATTATATCAAGTTTTAACACAAACCCGTACTGGTGTTTTGGCGCAATCGCTCATTGACGGTAAAAAAATTACCGTTAGTGCTCGAGAGAATGTGAGTTTGTTGTCTGAGATTGCGATTTACACAATGACTGAAGAAATGCCTCTGGGTCAAGTGTTCCAAAAGATATTTGATCATTTATCTGGTGCGACAGCCTTGAGCCATAAGTCTTCTAAGGATGAGCTCGAAGCTTTTTTCTTTGAGGTCCTTCCAGAATATGACGAAGATCGTGTTTATGCCAGTGATATTAAAAAATTAGTTCAGTGGTATAATCTTTTGGTTGATAAAGGTTTGACCGATTTTTCATTAGCGCAATCTCAGGAGGAGGCTGAAGAAAAGGCTCAAGAAGAGGCCCAAGATAAGGCTAAAGGATAGGCTTAGTGAGATCGGTCACATCAAAGGCTTGTCATCTTGAGTTTGATCCACTGCAAAGATTGGTCTTATCAAAAGCGATAAAATACGTGAAAACCTCAGTCAATCGGCTGAGGTTTTTTTAATTTTATCCCATGAGTAATCGCAAAGAACAACTGGCAGCTTTAGATCGTCTATTGACAATAATGGATGAACTCAGAGCACAATGTCCTTGGGACCGCAAGCAAACCTTTGAATCCTTGAGGCATTTGACTATTGAGGAAACCTATGAATTGGCGGATGCCATACTCGACAAAGATTTATCGGGTATGGAAGGGGAACTTGGAGACTTGCTTTTGCACATTTTTTTCTATGCCAAAATCGGCAGTGAGTCACAAAGTTTTGATATTGCGAGTATCGCGCATGCAATTAGTGAAAAACTCATTAGCAGACATCCTCATATTTACGGAGACGTTAAGGTTGCGGACGAAGAAGAAGTCAAAAGAAACTGGGAACAACTCAAGCTCAAAGAAGGAAAAGTAAGTGTGTTGTCCGGAGTGCCAAATTCTTTGCCCGCAATAATTAAGGCCAGCAGAATTCAAGATAAAGTTGCGGGAGTGGGGTTTGATTGGGAGGCTTCTCACCAAGTTCTCGACAAGGTAAAAGAAGAACTGGGAGAATTGTCTGATGAGGTTTTCAAAGGAGATAAAGAGGCTATTGAAGCCGAATTTGGCGATGTTCTATTTTCGATGATTAACTATGCACGATTTTTGGGCGTGGATCCCGAATCGGCTTTGGAACGCACCAATAAAAAATTTATCAAGCGGTTTACGTATCTGGAACAACAAGCCAAACTACAGGGTAAAAATATTAAAGACATGACCCTGGCCCAAATGGAAGTTTATTGGCAGGAAGCAAAAAATCTATAGCCCACGTAAAACCTGTTTCTTTTCTTGCCAAAGCGCCAAGTCATTGCGATGACCTGCGATGTTCTTATGCACTTCTTTCAGCAATGGGTTGTCTTGAGCCACATTTTGAAAAAATCCCAAGTTGTTTTCAAGCTGGTTAATTTCGGTTTTGAGCTCTTTAATTTTTTGATCAACTAATTGACCCTGTTGTCGTAATAATTGATCTTGACCTTGAGCGACGAAACCTTCGATTTTTAAACTGAAACTCGTTACTGTGGCTTCATGCTCAGTTTGCCCCAGTTGTACTAAATGCGTTTTGACACAGTCAAAGAATTCACTTTCTAAGGCGCTGTGTTTCGCTGGAACTTTACCTGATTCATTCCACTGAGAAATGGTCAATTTCAGCGCTTCAATGTCTTTAAAAGGGGTCGCTTTTTTATTACTGAGTGCTTTGAGTATCTCTTTCTTTTTGTCTAGGGCTTTTTGCTCTGACGCGCTTTCTAATTTCTGCTCGTTTTGTAACTTCTCAAAATAAGCATTACAGGCTGTTTTGAATCGTTTCCAAATTTTGTCACTATCTCTGTGGGGTACAGGACCAATATTGCGCCAATCTGCCTGAATCTTTTTCATTATGGGGGTACTTTGCTCAAAATCCTCCGATTCCAGATGCTTTTCAGCCAGCAGGATCAAATCTTTCTTGGCCTTTAAATTGGCCATGAGTTCTTTCTTTTGATCCTTGAAAAAAGCATTCTTTACCTGATTGTATTCATTGGTTGCTTCCTTGAATTCCGCCCATAAAGCTTTGTTTTCTTTTTTGGGTACCGAGCCTAGTTCAAAAAATTCATCCCGCAGTTTTTGCACCTGCTTAACGGATTTTTGCCAAGACTTATGATTTGGATCGTTTTGCGTCGTGATTCCCTTAATTTCTTGGATAATCGCTTTTTTACGGGCTAAATTTTCGAGCTGTTTTTCGTCGCGATTTTGATAAAATTCTTGACGTTTATCGTGAATTATTTTGGTCACTTCGCTGAAGGTCTGCCAAAGGGGCTCTCGATGTTCTTTGGCCACAGGACCAATGTCCTCTTTCCAAATTTTATGGAGTTTTTGAAGTTCTTTGAACGCCAAATTTTGATCTTCCAAAGCCGCCAATTTCTGAGCTTGTGCGATAATTCTCAGTTTTTGGTCGTAATTGTATTTAAAGTCTAAATCTCTAAATTCTCGATTTAAATCAAGGTAGTCGTAAAAGTTCTCTACGTGATGACGATAGGTCTGCCAAACCATGTCGTAATCATTTTTCGGAATTGGGCCACTGGCAAACCATTCCTGTTGAAGACTTTTAAAAGTTTTTAATGTGTTAGAAATGTCTTCTTCTAAAGTCAGTAAGCCTTTAAAAGACTCAATAAGCGCCATTCTTTTTTTAAGGTTTTCTTGAAGGTCTTTATTGCGCTCTTCGTAGAATTTACGTCTTTTTTTGCGGTAACTTCTGCTGAGCTTGTCCCATTGTTCGGCAGGGCTCTGAGTAATTTGCTTTGAGGACTCTGGGTCTTCTGTGCTTTGGGTTTCTTGAGCTGCTGTATTCTGCGATTCGTCGGTATCCTCCGCATGTCTTGCCTCATCGCTGGGTTCAGTGGCGACATTAACTCCTGCATCTACAGACTTTTCGGGGACTTCATTCGCTTTAAAGTATTGTTCGATTTGGTCCGTAAGCGCATTAGCTTCTTGAGTAATCTCTGCAATAGTCCGCTCTGAATTAATCAGGTTTTGAAATTGCGCTAATAAAGTCTCGATATTATCGGTACTTTTGGCTTGATCTGTAGAATTAAAGTCTGACATCTGTTTCAATGTTTAGGGTCAAATTGGCCGGAAAGATAAGAACTCCGGGGTCAAAAAAAAATTCAGGGATTGGTTTTGTTTAACTTCCGGATTTCTGCCATAGATCCCAGGCGGCTAAAGCCTGATACTCTAGCATTTGGCGTCCGTTTTTAATTTTAGCACCTGCCTTGGCTCCTCGCTGGAGAAATTCAGTTTGTTCTGGGTTATATATCAAATCGTATAAAAAATGATCTGGACCAAGAGCCTCATAGGGGAGCTCCGGGCAATCGTAAATATCGGGATAGGTCCCTACTGGGGTGCAATTAATAATTAGGGGGTATTGTTTTATGAGTGCTGCACTGAGGTCTTGGTAGCCAATACGCTTAAGACCAGCGTCTCCTGTATTTTGATTTGGTTCAATAGGGTCGAGTATCCCCGCTTTTCGCGATACTTGTAAAATTTCATAACCTTGCCCCAGCAGGGCGTACACTACAGCTTTTGCGGCACCCCCTGTACCGAGGATGAGTGCTTTTTTAGGAGCAATCACGCCCCAATGATTTAAAGACCGGCTAAACCCGTAGTGATCCGTGTTATATCCAAATAAGGCACCGCTTGGCTCTATGACCACGGTATTGACTGCGCCGACAGACTCAGCTTCGGGGTCAATATAGTCCAGATAAGGGCAAATCAATTCTTTATAGGGAATGGTCACGTTAAACCCTTTTAACTCATTTTGGGTTTTAAACCACGAGATAAAAGCGTCAACACTTTGAAAATCTAGATTGACATAAATATCATTGCGGTTCTCCTTAAGAAACTTTTCATTGAAAAAGCCTCTGGAAAAAGAGTAATCAATAGCCCGTCCGAGAAGTCCGTATTTAGCCATTATTTGCAGCTTTTTTACTGGTATTAATCATTTCTAGGGCAACGACTATGGCAATGCCAACAGCAATAAATAATACGGCCCAATAGGTTTGCGCCAGGGTGAGATCAGGTAAATAGCGATCAAAGTCTTTGATGATTTCCCGGCCTTTGGTATCCAGAAGTACCTCACCAAAATTATTGGTCGCAAAAATCTTAGTTTTCCAGGGCCAAACCACTCCCAGTGAACCCGCGATAAACCCGATAATCGTCGCATAGGTTTGCTTTCGATAGGATTTAAGCACTGCGGCCAATAAGTGAGAAAATGACACCAATCCTACCAGGGATCCTGCGGAGAATACGAGCAGAATTTTTATCATGGGCCATAATTCAAGAGCGATCTCAACATTGAGCTCGCCTTGGATCATGAACGACAAAAAGTTAAACAGGGCATTGACCGAATCGACAAGCAGTAAAACATAATTGCCTAAAAGCATCAAAATAAAAGACCCAGATAATCCCGGTAGGGTCATTCCCGAGACACTAATAATGCCGCAGAAAAATACAAACCAAAGTTGATCGTTTTCACGGGCGGGTTCTAGAAAGCTTATACTCAAGCCGACTAAGGCTCCGAGCAGCAGATAAAAACCATGACTCGAACGCCATTGCCCAAAGTCCTTTGCGATATAATAGATCGAGCCGATAATCATCCCAAAAAAACCGCTCCATACATAGAGTTCGTAGTGGATTAACGCATAGTCTAGTAATTGTGATACACTGAAATAACTGATCACCATGCCCGTGATAAGTAAGCCTAAAAATCCACCATTAATTTCGCGATAAAAGGCCTTAAACCCCTGGTTACGAAGCAATGTAAATGAATGTCGATTTACCCGTTGTAGGCTATAAATAAATTCCTCGTAAAATCCAGCCACAAAAGCGATGACCCCGCCTGAGACACCAGGTACTTTGTTCGCAGCCCCCATGGCGATCCCTTTAATGACCAGCCAAATTTTATCGCTTAAGCTTCTCGTTGGGTTCATTGGGTGTCTTTTTCGCGTCCTAAATACTCTAACCCCATTAGGACAATAATGCCGATGAGCATCATACTTAACGCAGGAATAATTTCCGCATCAACATCTGGATTAATTGCAGTAAACTCACTGGGGAGGATACTGCTTTCTCTCAGGGCTTTTAAGGTTTCAAAATCGCCCGCAGCTTTTTGAGCCTCACTCAGGGTGCCAAATTCAAAACGCTCCATTGTAAAGCGTTGTCCGGTGGAGCGCTCAAGAACCTCCAAAGTTTTTTTCCACGGCCAAATTTTATTGAGACTTCCTAGAACAAACCCTGTGAGTATGGCCAAAGTGGTGTCTTGATAGCGGTTGAATAGCCAGCGCAATACACGACTAAAGCTCAATAAGCCAATAACGGCACCCCCGACAAACAAGAATATTTTTTGAATATCAAAATTGTGTAAGGCGTCGCTCAAGGTTTTATAAGCCCCCAAAATAACGAGAATAAAAGAGCCCGAGATGCCCGGTAAAATCATCGCACAGATGGCCAAAGCCCCGGCAAAGAATAAAAACCACGCTTGATCTACACCCCCGTAGCTTGGCAATTGTGTTAAGTAAAAGGCTAATAAAGTTCCTGAGATCAAACTCAAATAGCGCCATAGATTCCAATGCTTTACCTGGCGTCCCATGTAGAGTACGCTGGCCACAATTAAACCAAAGAAAAAGGACCAAACCCAAATAGGATGTTGCTCGATAAGAAATTTAGCGAGTCGCATCAGACTTACGAAACTGACCAAAATCCCCGTGATAAGGGTGAGTAGGAATCCGCCATTGACTTCTTGCCAAAAAGCCTTAAAACCTTGGTCTTTTAGGGTTTTTAAAAGACCCAAATTGATGCCTGAAATAGTTTTGATAAGCTCAGGATAAATTCCAGAAATAAAGGCGATTGTTCCTCCTGAAACTCCTGGTACTGCATCGGCAGCGCCCATGGCTATGCCCTTAAAAAAGAGAGTGATTGTTTGCTTGGATAGCCGCATATTTCAGAGGTTTACCCTCAAAAATAACACAATTATACCGAAGGTTTTTTATGATTTTGGATTAATTCTTGAACGAGTTTGAGGCGAAATACCTCAGGAAATAAAATCTCTAAGATCATGACAAACTCGGAGTCTAAATGCAAAGCATTAACCAAGTGAAATTGCGCCTTATTGGTTTCTTGGAGCATAAAACACAAACCCGCCATGCGAAATTCTATTTCGGGGTGTTCGGGGTAAAATTCAATGGCTTGTAATAGATTTTTTCTGGCCGCTTCATACTCGCCCAATTCTATGAGAATATCACAGCGCGAGAGCCATGTGTCAATTTCGTAATTTCCAAGCTCTATTGTGCGCCGGTAACCGTGTTCTGCTTCTTCAAAGTTTTGAAGCTTTCTATTTATTTTGGCGTAACGCTTCCAGTATAAGACATTGTCTGCATCAATACCCACCGCTTTGTCAATGTAATACAAGGCTTTTTTATAATCCTTTTTTTTGAGGTAAAAGTCAGTAATGGCAATCCAAGCCTTATCTAAAAGGGCATCTTCCGTGACACATTTATTGTAAAACTGTAGGGCCATTTCTTCATTTCCAAGACGCTCATAGCACCTTCCAATGCGCAATAGGGCAAAAGAGGTTGGGTCATCAAGACCTAGTGTGGTCATATAGCTTTCTATCGCCTCTTCGTATTGCTTTAGTTTTTCGAGTACCTTACCCTTTTCAAGGTATGCCCCGATAAATCGGTCATCACTGATGATTGCGAAATCAAACGAAGCTAAAGCCTTTTTGTAGTCTTTAATTTGATAATATTGTTTGCCAATTTGATGCCAGGCCACTTCACAGTACGGTTGGCTATTCAAAAAGTCATTTAAATAAGCAATCGCCTGTTCGTATTGTTCCAAAAACTCAAAACAATAAACCACATTATAAAGCGCGGAATAGTCTTCAGTATCCTCTTCAACACATTGCATGAAATACCCCTTAGCGTTTTCATAGTCCTCTAAAAATAGATATTCCATCCCGATTAACGAAAGTACATCTAGCGGATCTTCGGTAATTTCAAGCGCTTGTTCTAAGAGTTCAATTGCTTTTTTATGCTGATCACGCCGGGATAGGATATTCGCCTTTTGAATAAAAATTTCTTCGTTAAATTGCTCAATCAAATACAGGTCATCTAACAATTTTTCGGCGTGGTCGAGCTGATTTTCAAAAATAAACATCTCTACTTCGAATAATTTTAAATTCGTAGAACTGGGATGTTGCTCTAGTCCCAAACGTGTCGCTTTCTTTGCTAGAGCCATTTTACCTTGTTCCAAGTAGTAATGAATTATTTCCTCAAACTCTTCAGAGTCAAAAAAGTAGACATCATTGGTCTGCAGCATGGATTCAAAACGCGTTAGAGAGAAATTGTTATGCTCTTCAGGGCCTAGGTGCATATGTGGCGTTTAGCTGTTTGTACTTTAAATATAAGTGACCCTTGAGGAATTGGACGGGATTCTAACGTTTACTTTTTAACAAGCTTATCAACACGGCTTTGGAACTAAGCATCGAGGCTGTCCAATACCTCACGAATTATCTGGCATCCTTTTTTTATTTCTTGACTTGAAATGGTTAAAGGTGGGGTAATGCGCACGGCTTTGTCTTCATACAAAAGCCAAAATAGAATCAAACCACGTTTTGCGCATCTCAACACCAATTCGTTTGCTTGGTTTGGATGTTCAAGAATAATCGCCAGCATTAATCCTTTGCCGCGGACCTCTTTTATTTTAGGATGTTGTAATTCTTGTCGGAATAACTGTTCTTTTTCTAAGACAGCGCTGAAGAATCCATCACGACTGATGATTTTGAGTGTCGCTAAGGCCGCCGCAGCAATCACAGGATGTCCCCCAAAAGTAGTGATGTGTCCCAGTTTTGGTTTGGTCGCAAAGGTCTCCATCATCGCTTTGGAGGCAGTGAGTGCCCCAATTGGCATACCACCCCCCATGCCCTTACCCATAACTACAATATCTGGAATGACATCAAAGTGTTCAAAGCCAAAAAGGCGTCCAGTGCGCCCAAATCCAGGTTGAATTTCATCTAAAATTAGGAGAGCGCCAACGGCTTCGCATTTTGACTTTAGCGTTTTCAAGTAATATGGATCTGGAACAATAAAACCAGCACCTCCTTGAATGGTTTCTAAAATAACTGCCGCTGTTTCAGAGTCAATTTGATCCAGGGCTTGGTAATCATTAAATGCGATGGGCCTAGTATTGGGAATCAAAGGCCCAAAGGGGTCTGTGCGTTCTGGGTAATCCATGACACTCATGGCGCCCATGGTGTTGCCGTGATAGGCTCTTTTACCGTATAGAATTTTTTGTCTTTTGGTCCAGGCCCGTGCTAATTTCAGCGCTGCCTCAATGGCTTCTGTCCCGCTATTGACAAGATAAGTTGTGTCTAAGGGTTTTGGCATTAATTCAGCCAGTCTACGGCATAGTTCGACGGCAGGGGTTTGTACATATTCACCGTAAACCATGACGTGCATATAGGACGCAGCCTGTTGTTGAACAGCACGGACTACTTCAGGATGCGCATGGCCAACACTACAGGCGGAAACACCGGCAACAAAATCTAAATGAGCGGTTCCTTGGTTGTCATAAATATACGAGCCACTGGCGTGATCCACCACCAAACCGAGCGGGTGAGGAGTGGTCTGAGCCTGATATTTATAAAAATTCTGTTTATGATCCATGGGTTGCAGGCTTATTGCTTGTATTGTTCTGCAGAGGAATCTTCATGCGCTGCAGGACTACCTACCTGAATATGATCCGGCAATATTAATTCCTGGGGCAACTCTATTCCGCGAATAGGTTTTAGCGGAGGAAAGGTCTTACCGCTAAACAAATCGGCTTTGAAAAACAATCGTTCCTTGCCGCGCCAAATAAATCCTGGAAGAATTCGCGCATTCTCAGGAAATTCGGAAGGGGGATAAACTTTACCTGGTACTTTGTTGATAAAACGGATGCCGCTGATTTTCTGCTCCTTAATGTAGAGCTGCATAGAAGAGGCCACAGTATTGTTGATGCCCACTAATTTCTTTTTGTCGTCCCGGCTGTAGTAAACGACCTGGCTATTTTTAATGACATCTATGGTGTCTAATTTATTTTGGGTAAACAGTCCTATGAGCTGTGCGCCTTTGGCCTGATTAAATCCGTCAATGTCTTCTTGAATCATGAATGCATTATCAAATACCTTGAGTGAATCCAGTTCATTATTGATCTTATTTTGAATCAGGTGGATGGTGTCTCCAGTGATTTGCTGATCTCCTGTCCAAAGTACGGGACCGCCGAGCATCTTGGTTAAACCGCGTTCTTGCAAAACAACAATAGAATCACATCGACCACTAGTGCGCTCTGCTAAAGATTTACCGGGCTTAAACATACGGGCATCATGAAACCCTCGAATGACACGCGTTTTTGGCGGCCCTGTGACGCGCAATGTGTCCGCATGTATATAAATAGAATCTTGTTCTTGAACGCTAATCGCCACAGCGCGATTGGTAATATAAACCGAATCTTGGTCTTTGAAAACTTCCGCGTAATGCCCGCGCACCAGCATTTTATTGGTAGAATCGAGCAGTTTGATGTTGTTAGACGCAGAAGCATAGCCACGCCCACGATCAAAGTAAATACTGTCTCCATAGAGTATTCGTTGGTTGTAATCAACGCGCGAGTTTTTTACAAAATGACCGCGATTACTGCGTGTGTTGTAATAACCGCGTTCACAATAAATCGTACTTCTCGGGCTTTCAATTCGGGAATCACCGTATAAATAAGCGAGTCCTGATTCAGAATAAAAGTCGAGTCGCGGTGAGTGCACCGTATATTCAGGATTTTCAATAACCACTGAACCCGAAAATTCATATTTTTTATTCTGGGTATAGAGTTTTCCGACTTGACTAGTGAGTACGCTGCTGGTATCGCGAACAATACCACCGCTTCTGTAATAGGCCTGTTGTTTGATGCGGTCAAAATAAAGGGTATCTGCTTCAAGACTCGAGCTCGGCTCTTTAAGCATTACCGAACCTGCAGCAAAAGCCAATGAAGTATTCCCATTGTACTCTCCGTAGGCACTGCGCATCTCGATTGTATCGCCTTGTTGCACCAATACCTCGCCGAATGCTTTGACAAAATTTTCTTTGAAATACACCAAGGCTTGGTTGCACCACATATCGACACCGTCATGCACAATATGCACAGGGCCATTGGCATCACGCGAATAAATTACGGCCTCCGGAAACTCCGGTTTTTTTTCAAAATACCCAGAAGTTACCTGAACTTGATTTGATTTTTTTGGTGGTAGGGCTAAAGAATCCGATTCAGAAACTAAATTTTGTGTCCAACCATGAAAAAATGTGCCCAGAAATAATCCTAGGAAACAGAAACACAAAAAATAAGGTCTACCGGGCCACATCAGGTGACGAAAATAGGGACTAATTTGCAGATTACCGCAAAATCGTTTGCTTTCGGTCAGGACCAACTGAAACTATTTTTATCGGCACCCCTAATTCAGCTTCCATAAACTCGATATAGGTCATGAGCTCTTTTGGCAATTGATCCTCTTGGGTCATTCCGGTGAGGTCTTCTTTCCAACCGAGGAGTTCCGTGTAAACGGGCGTGACGAGTTCCGGATCAATATCGTAAGGAAAATGCGTTATGGTTTTGCCTTGATAATTATAGGCAGTACAAACTTTTAGTTTGTTAAAGCCGCTCAAGACATCTCCTTTCATCATCATGAGCTGAGTGACCCCGTTTATGGCCACTGCATATTTTAGCGCGACTAAGTCTAGCCATCCACAGCGACGAGGTCTACCTGTCGTGGCGCCAAATTCATTGCCAACTCGGCCCATGGTTGCGCCCACCTCATCAAAAAGCTCAGTAGGGAAGGGGCCGCTCCCCACTCGGGTGGTATAGGCCTTAAATATCCCAAAAACTTCTTTGATTTTATTTGGAGCAATACCCAGTCCCGTACAGGCTCCTGCTGCAGTGGTATTGGATGAGGTCACAAATGGGTAGGTCCCAAAGTCTATGTCTAACAATGAGCCTTGGGCTCCTTCAGCGAGTATGCTTTTTCCTTGAGCCATGGCGTCAAAAAGATACGCTTCGCTATCAATAAAATCTAAGGTTTTTAGCGTTTCAATCGCCTCGAAAAAGGCTACCTCTAATTCGGCTAGGTCGTATTGAATGTCAGCTTTGTATGAAGCAATCATAGCCTCGTGCTTGTTGGCTAAGGCGCGGTATTTTTCTTTCCAGTTAGGCAGTTCGATATCCCCCACACGAATCCCATTGCGCCCGGTTTTATCCATGTAAGTTGGGCCAATTCCTTTTAGAGTTGAACCAATCTTGGCTTTGCCTTTTGCCGCTTCACTGGCTGCATCAAGCAGTCTGTGCGTGGGGAGAATTAAATGGGCTTTACGAGAAATTAAAAGCTTTTTTGGAATATCGATACCAAAAGGAGCCAGGTTATCCAATTCACGTTTGAAAATTACCGGATCGATGACCACCCCATTACCGACCAAATTGACCGCAGTAGGATGAAATATACCACTGGGGATCGTGTGTAATACGTGCTTAATCCCGTCAAATTCCAAGGTATGTCCGGCATTTGGGCCGCCTTGAAAACGCGCGATGATATCGTACTCTTTGGTAAGCACATCTACGATTTTTCCTTTTCCTTCATCGCCCCATTGGAGGCCTAATAACAAATCTACTGCCATAATATGATCAGTTGCCTTTTCGGCGACCGTAAAAATAAAGTGAGTGTTTGGTTATGTCTACATCGAAGACTTCTTCAATGGTTTTCTTAATGCTTTGGATTCTGGGATCACAAAACTCCATGACTTCTCCATTGTCCAAAATAAGATGGTCGTGTTGCTTGTCAAAATAAGACTTTTCGTAATGCGCTTGATTTTGCCCAAAAAGATGCTTACGCACTAATCCGCATTCTAACAATAATTCAATGGTGTTGTAGAGTGTTGCACGACTGACTCGGTAATTTTTATTTTTCATTTTAACGTAAAGTGATTCTATGTCAAAATGATCATTTTGGTCGTAAACTTCAGACAGGATTGCAAAGCGCTCAGGAGTTTTTCGGTGTCCTTTTTCCTCCAAAAATGTCGTGAATACATTTTTGACGATGGCTTGGTTGTTGATGTCTGTGGGTGTCTTCATCACAAAGCCTCAAATTTAGTCATTTATACCCTGCTGACTTTATCGATCCCATTAATTTTTTTGATGTTTTTCACCAAGTTATCAAGGATAGACTTGTTTTTAACTTTGACCACAATGGTTCCCGTAAAGGTGCCGTCATTGGTGTCAAAATGAACACTTTTCATATCGATGTGGAGGTTGTTTGAAACGACCTTAGTCACACTGTTCACCATCCCAAAAGTGTCAATGCCGCTAATTTTGAGTGTCGCTTGAAACTCTCTTTGAGTGGAGTCAGTCCACTGAGCTTTTAAAATGCGATAATTGTAGTTACTCTGCATTTGAATGGCGTTCGGGCAATTGGTCTTATGGACCTTAATGCCGTCATTAATGGTCAAAAAGCCAAATACATCATCCCCTGGAATAGGATTACAACAGGGGGACATTTTGTAATCGAGTTTTTCTTCATCCTTGCCAAAAACGAGCTGATCGTATTTTACCGTCAGTTCTTCTTTATTGACCTCTTCATTGTTTTGGGGACGGCGAATTCTGTTTTTAAAGAAGTTGACGAACGCATTGCTTCGCGAAGCGGCAAAACTTTTAAGCATGTTATTGTCAATTATTCCCGCACCGACGCGATAGAATAGATCTAGACTTGTTTTTAATTTAAAATAACGGACAAGTTCATTAACCGTTTTTTCATTAAAGGTGATTTTTTGAGCCCTCAATTTTCGTTGTAAGACTATTTTACCTTCTGCTGCAATCTGTTTTTGCTCTTCCTTGAGCGACGATTTGACTTTACTGATGGCCCGACCAGTAATTACGTAATTCAACCAGTTTGCCGTAGGTTTGGTTTTGTCTGAGGTAATGATTTCTACTTGATCTCCACTGCTGAGTTCAAAACTCAAAGGAACGAGCTTACCATTGACTTTAGCGCCTCTAGTACTGAGTCCCACTTGGGTATGCACGTGAAAAGCGAAATCAAGTGCCGTGGCACCTTTGGCCAAAGAGTATAAATCTCCTTTCGGAGAGAATACAAAAATTTCTTTGGCATAAAGACTCAATTTAAATTCCTCAACAAAATCAACGGCGTTGATCTCAGAGTTTTCCAAAGTTTCTTGAAGTTTATTGAGCCACT